>ENA-OVGI01000096-OVGI01000096.1-human-gut-metagenome-genome-assembly--contig:-NODE-96-length-81874-cov-17.903922_pt1 | contig 81874 bp, 45 predicted proteins | sample MGYA00237771_ERZ505421 | MGnify/ENA primary metagenome ERZ505421 (study PRJEB26158, sample SAMN06016378) | human gut metagenome | biome: human gut; feature: ankylosing spondylitis patient; material... | reverse complement strand
AGCCGCTGAACTTGAGGCCGAACGGAATGGCCATATCCGGCGAGGCGGCGGTGGTCTGCGGGTTGGTGATCACGTCGACCTTTTTGTCGGCCGCGGCGTCGATTTTCGCCTGGCGGTCGGCCAGAGCTTTATCAACGGCTTTGGCGACGATGGCGTCGATCTGTTCCTGAGTAAATTCTTGCGCCATTACAGAGGTAAGCGGAAAAAACGTGGCGATAACCGCCATGGTTAATGGAAGTTTTTTTATCATTGTCATGAGTTTCTCAATATAGGTTAATTTTATTCAGACAATAACCAGCCTATTCTGAGCTGACAGAATATGTCGCTATCATCAGAACAAGTTATTTTTTATTTTGTACGGTCACAGAGGCGTTACACAATTATCGTTACCCTTCCTCCTTCGCTGATATTAAACAGGTGGTCTTTCGCCACTGACAAAAAAAACACAGCACGAACCAATAAACGCTATTTCCCGGCAGCGGATAGACGGCGGAATACATGCCCCCGCAGGGGCATGTCAGCAAAAATTAACCAAAGATATAGGTATTGACGAGATTTTCGAGTAATTCCTGACGCCCGCTCTGAGGCTGCGGATTCAGATTATGCTGCTCAGCGTATCGGGCAATATTATCCAGCGACATCTGCCCGGTCATAATTTTCTGCCCCAGCTCGCCCTGCCAGCCGGCATAGCGTTTTGCCAGACCCTGATCGAGCTTGCCATCTTCAATCATGCGCGCGGCCAGCTTGAGGGACAGCGCCATCACGTCCATGGCGCCAATATGGCCATAGAACATGTCGTATTTGTCGGTGCTCTGCCGACGAACTTTGGCGTCAAAGTTCAGGCCGCCGGTGGTGAATCCCCCGGCTTTAAGGATCTCGTACATCACTAGGGTATTTTCTTCCACACTGTTCGGGAACTGATCGGTATCCCAGCCGAGCTGCGCATCGCCGCGGTTGGCATCAACGGAGCCGAAAATGCCCAGCGCGATGGCGCTGGCGATTTCATGGTGGAAAGAGTGCCCCGCCAGGGTGGCGTGGTTGGCTTCAATGTTCACCTTGATCTCATTTTCCAGACCAAACTGCTTCAGGAAACCATACACCGTTGCGACATCGTAATCGTACTGATGCTTAGTGGGCTCCTGCGGTTTCGGCTCGATAAGCAGCGTGCCGCCAAAGCCAATCTTATGCTTGTGCTCCACCACCATCTGCAGGAAGCGGCCAATCTGCTCACGCTCCTGGCGCAGGTCGGTATTCAGCAGGGACTCGTAACCTTCGCGGCCGCCCCACAGCACATAGTTTTCGCCGCCGAGCTGGTGGGTGGCGTTCATGGCGGTCACTACCTGCGTGGCCGCCCAGGCAAACACCTCCGGATCGGGGTTGGTCGCCGCCCCGGCGCCGTAGCGCGGGTGGGTAAAGCAGTTGGCGGTGCCCCACAGCAGTTTCACGCCGGTTTGCTGCTGTTTCTCCGCCAGCACCTCGGTCATGATGGCGAAATTATGCAAATACTCTTTCAGCGACGCGCCTTCTGGCGAGACGTCGACATCGTGGAAGCAGTAATACGGCACGTTGAGCTTGTAGAAAAATTCAAACGCCACGTCCGCTTTGCGTTTGGCCATTTCCAGCGCATCGCCCGCGGCCTGCCAGGGACGCTCAAACGAGCCGGCGCCAAACATATCCGCGCCATTCCAGCAGAAATTATGCCAGTAACAGGCGGCAAAACGCAGATGATCTGCCATGCGTTTTCCCAGCACGATTTCATCCGGATTATAGTGGCGAAACGCCAGCGGATTATCGGTTTTGGGTCCGGCAAAGCGAACGCGATCAACCTGGTCGAAATAGGTTTGCATGATGAACTCCGAAATTGAGAAACAGGAAAATTAACAACTGTGACACATCGTGTATTCTCATCGTCGGTTGCTCAATTACGTTATTTCACTCGGCGATTGAGAAAATGCTCAAATGTGAGCCATCTCGCAAATAAAACTATTTTAAATATCTCGCTTCGCGCGCGTATAGCGTACACTTCCTGGGGAATTCAGGTATCCATACCAAATTAAAATGCCGGTTTTGTCACAATGCCTGCCTGCCCAAAAATTAGCGGCGGATAACGGTTCAACGCAGGCGATACAGGCCTTTGCTTCGAGGATCACAGAAGTAAAAAAACATAATTACGTAATTTAAAAACGTAATAGATTCTTCCTGGTCAACTGTGTCAGAAAGTGTTTCACCTACACAAAACAAACCGGAGTCTGCTTAGAATGAGTAAAAACATAATGCACAGTCGGCATGATGAATATCATAAATTAACCCGTGGAGAACGAATTGGTTATGGCATGGGCGACTTTGCGCAAAACCTGGTTTTCGGCACAATTGGGGGTTTTCTGGCTTTGCATATGCTGACGGTAAATACCATCAGCACGGCAACGGCAGGCTTTATTTTTCTTTTTGTCCGTATCATTAATGTGTTTTGGGATCCGATGGTCGGAACCTACGTGGATAAACGAACCTCAAAAGCAGGGAAATATCGCCCCTGGCTGTTACGAGCCGGCGTGCCGCTGGTGATCCTGTCGGCATTACTGTTCGCGCCAATCCCTGGGGTGAAAGGTTCGGTGGCTTTCGCCTTTATTATTTATCTGGCGCTGGACCTGGTTTATTCCTTAGTCAATATTCCCTATGGCTCGCTGAATGCGTCGCTGACCCGCGACCCGGAATCGATCGATAAGCTGACCAGTACCCGCATGATGCTGGCCAACAGCGCCAACCTGCTGGTCTATACCCTGTTCCCGATGTTTGTGCAGATGGCGGCGCCGAAAGATCGCAGCCTGAAAGACACCGGCTTTTTTGGCCTTGAGCTGAATCTCGGCAACTATACCGATCCGTCAGCGAACTACGCCTGGTTTGGCGTGTACGCCATCTATATGATCATCGGCGCGGTGGCCCTGTTTATCTGCTACAAATGCACCAAAGAACGCGTTGTCGCGACCGCCGAGCAGACCGCCAACGTCAAAACTACCGACCTTTTCCACGAGCTCAGACATAACCGTCCGCTGGTTATTCTCGGCATGTTCTTTATGCTGGCCTTTACCTTCATGTTCTTCATGAACACCGTTAACGGCTTCTTCAACCAGTTCGTCGTCGGCCACTCCGAATGGATGGGCGCCGTGGGCCTCGTCGCGTCTATTCCCGGCATCGCCTTCCCGGTGTTCTGGCCGAAACTGAAAAAAATCTTTGGTAAAAAAGGCTTCTTCCATCTGTTCCTCGCCATGTTCATCGTCGGCGAACTGCTGACCTACGCCTGGTCCCGCGAAGGGATGCACGACGCCCTGTGGCTGGCCTACATCGCCACCTTTATTAAACAGTGGGGCTTAACCTCCGCCACCGGCTTTATGTGGGCGCTGGTACCGGAAGTTATCGCGTACGGCGAATTAAAATCGGGCAAACGCAATGCCGCCATTATCAATGCCATTATGGGACTCTTCTTCAAGATCGGCTTCACCATCGGCGGCGCTATCCCGCTGTGGCTGCTGGCGGTGTATGGATTTAATGAAAGCGGCGCCGTGCAGAGCGCCAGCGCCATCGACGGGATCATTATGACCGCGGTGTGGATCCCAATTGCGCTGGCCGCTATTTCGATGGTGATCATGCAGGTTTATCCGATCTCCGATAAACATGTGACCGACATCAACCGTCAGCTGGATGAGATCCGCGTGTAGTTAAAAAAATTATAAATCAGACCGATCCTTAACTTTCCATTTTAAAAGGTGTAATGAAATGTCACTTATTCAAAACCCGATATTACGCGGCTTTAATGCCGACCCCAGTATTATTCGCGTCGAGGATACGTACTATATTGCCAACTCGACGTTTGAGTGGTTCCCGGGCGTGCGTTTACATGAGTCGAAAGATCTGAAAAACTGGAACCTGCTGCCTTCGCCGCTCTCCACCACCACCCTGCTGGATATGAAGGGCAACCCCTCCTCCGGCGGCATTTGGGCGCCGGCGCTCTCCTGGGCCGATGGGCAATTCTGGTTGGTGTATACCGATGTGAAGGTCACCGAAGGCGCCTTTAAAGACATGACCAACTACCTGACCACCGCGAAGGATATTCGGGGCCCGTGGAGCGACCCGATCAAACTGAACGGCGTCGGGTTTGACGCCTCGCTGTTCCATGACGACGATGGCCGGAAATATATCGTCCAGCAAACCTGGGATCACCGGGAGTACCATCACCCCTTCGATGGCATTACCTTAACGGAGCTGGATACCAAGACGCTGAAGTTAATGCCGGAAACCGCGCGCACCATCTACCGCGGCACCGCCGTGGCGCTGGTCGAGGGGCCGCACCTCTATAAACTGAACGGCTACTACTATCTGTTTGCCGCCCAGGGCGGCACCGTGTTTACCCACCAGGAGGTGGTGGCGCGGTCGAAAACCCTCGAGGCCGACAGCTTCGAAACCGAGCCGGGCGACGTGTTCTTAACCAACGTCGATACCCCGGACAGCTACATCCAGAAACAGGGCCATGGCGCGCTGGTCTCCACCCCGGAAGGCGAATGGTATTACGCCTCGCTCTGCGCCCGGCCGTGGAATCGCCCGGGGGAATCCATCTACGACCCGCGCGGCTGGTCAACCCTCGGCCGGGAAACCGCGATCCAGAAAGTGTACTGGGACGACGAGGGCTGGCCGCGTATTGAAGGCGGTCACGGCGGGAAAACCTTCGTCGAAGGGCCGAAAGACGCCATCTTCACCGAAAGCGCCAGCGATAATAGCCAGCAGGATGACTTTACCTCGCCAGCGCTCGACCCGAACTGGAATACCCTGCGGGTGCCGTTTACGGCCAAAATGGGCACCACCGGCGACGGCAAATTAACCTTAATCGGCCAGGGTTCGTTAGCCAATACGCATGACCTGTCGCTGATTGCCCGCCGCTGGCAGGCCTTCTATTTTGACGCCGCGGTGAAGGTGAAATTCGAGCCCTTCAGCTATCAGCAGATGGCCGGATTAACGAATTACTATAACGACCGCCACTGGAGCTTTGTCTTCCTGACCTGGAATGAAATTAACGGCAAGGTCATCGAAGTCGGCGAAAATAACCGCGGAAAATACACGTCGTACCTGAAAGATAACGCCATCAAGGTGCCGGACGGCGTGGAATACGTCTGGTTCCGGACCAAGGTCCGCAAGCAGACCTACAGCTATGAATACAGCTTCGATGGCGTGTCGTTCACCGAGATCCCGGTCCAGCTGGATGCCGCGGTACTGTCCGATGACTATGTGTTGCAGAGCTACGGCGGGTTCTTTACCGGGGCGTTCGTCGGCCTGGCGGCAGTAGACTACGCCGGGTACGGCACCCAGGCTGAGTTTTATCAGTTCGAGTATCAGGAGCTGGGCGATGCGTTAGCGGCCGATGGGAGTTACAGCTGGGAGGCTGGCGAGACGCGGGATAAGTAAGAGAGTGTGAGCCCACGCTACCGGTAAGGTAGCGTGGGGTTTGTGCTGTGTGTGATGTAATTAAAGCGAGCGCTGTAGGATGTCAGTCTGCGGGGCGCAGCCGGGCCTTCAGCTCTTCGGGAGTAAACGGCGGATCTCGCCGGTGCAGCATTGCATGGCAATTGGGACATACCGGGATCAGATCGGTTTCAGGGTTCAGACGGTAGTCCTGCTTGATCCCGGCCAGCGGAATGAGATGGTGGATATGGATAAAACCCTGGCCGATTTCGCCATAGCGGCTGGCCATATCCAGACCGCATACCTGACACCGGCAGCCATGCAGGCGAAGCGCCGCCTGACGAGCCTGACGGTCGCGCTCATAGCGATTGACCACCACCTGCATCGCCGCCCCTTCCACGAACTCCATAGTCGTCTGTCCCTCATCGGGGAAAAGCGCAACCTCGTCATCGCCAGCGCCCTGCGACGCGATCGTAAATCCTTGATCCAGTAACAGACGCACGCATTTGGATTTAATCCCTCCGCTGAAATCCGCCGGGGTAAATTCCGTTCCCGTGGCAAGCGTGGCCGCTAACCCGACGATGGCTTTTGAAGGATACCGACGCCCCTCAAACTCGATCTCATACAGACGCGCGCTTTTAAACTGATGCGCAACGCCTGCATCGTAAGCGCGAATGGCGGCGATGATGCATTCCCTGGATAAATGGTCCGGTAGTTTTTTCATAAGACATAGCTATCTAATAGCGCGAAGCTTGAGTATAAATAGAAAGCTATGGGCTTTTCGAACAAATAACTAGCAGTGATAGTTAAATAGCGATCTACGTAGTATCGCCGCATCTGGTGGGTTGATCGGCAAGGATTTTGCGAGCATCATCGCATTTATTTAGCTGGCAATGTAACGCTATGCCCTCCAGCACAACCCTGCAACACGCGATCGAGAACATCACTATCTGGCGCAAAGGCGAACAGCGTGCGCCGCATAAACCACTATTGCTGCTGTATGTCCTCTCTCAGTATCAGCGCGGCCATGCGCGGATGTTCGATTACGCTTCGGAGATACGCGATGAGCTGCATAGCCTGCTGGAACGCTTTGGCCCGCAGCGCCGCCAGTACCGGCCGGACATGCCCTTCTGGCGCCTGAAAGGCGACGGCTTCTGGGAGCTGTACAACAGCGAACAGTGTTCAACCCAGGGCAGCCAACAGCCGCCCGGCAAAGAGCTGGAGCTCTGTCAGGTCGCCGGCGGCTTCGATGAGCCGCATTTTGCGCTACTAAACAGAAATAAGAAGCTGATCAATACCCTCGCCCATCAGATCCTCGAGGCGCATTTCCCGGAGAGTATTCAGGAAGAACTGGCAGAAGAGATGGGGTTTGATCTGCTGCAGATCCGCAAAGAGCGCGACCCACATTTTCGCCAGCAGGTGCTGCGCGCCTATAACTATGAGTGCGCGATCTGCGGCTTCAATATGCGCCATGATAATACCTCCGTCGCTCTGGAGGCGGCTCATATCAAATGGAAGCAGCACGGCGGCCCATGTGAAATCCCTAACGGCCTGGCGCTCTGCGCGATTCACCATAAGGCCTTTGATAAAGGATCCATTGGTCTGGATGAGGATATGCGCATCCAGGTTTCGCCGGCGGTGAACGGCGGGGGCATCGTTGGCAGGCTATTCTGGGATTTTGATGGTAAGCCGATTACCTTACCGCAAGGAAAAGAATGCTATCCGCAGGAAGGGTTTGTGGCGTGGCACCGGCGGGAGGTGTTCAGGGGGTGGGGGGGTATGGTGATAAGCGGGTTTCGATGCTACCTTCTCGCTCCTGAACATCAACAGATCTTTTCGTGTCTGCGCCACCATCGTCTTTAAGACACATATACGGAGGAATTGGCATCTCATTTGCTCCTTATCGTTGAAATTAACTGCAATGTAATAATGTAGAGTACAGCTGAAAGGAATATTACTATTATCAGTGATATATAAAAGAAAGTATCATACATCGTATCGGCGTTCTCACTCCCGAACAAGAAGTGGCAAATATCCCTTGCGATATCATAATCGAGATAGATTTCCGGCCTTGGAAGTGCACGTCCCAGAACCAAAAACAGCAATATAAAATAAATAATCTTACTGATTTTACGAGCAAACGTTATTAGAGCCACTGGCAACAACCTCCACCCAACCGCGAGCCATCAGGGAACGCATGCAGGGAACCTGTACTAACGATGTATTCATAAGCGCATTTCGGATCATGGCAAAATCAGAATTATGGGTGATAGTAATACAACCCTCGGAAACCGTACCCGGATGCAAACGGAAGTTACCAAGTTTCACACCCTCTACCCACGTCTCATCGTCAATTCCGCGGTCGTCACGCCATAATGCAAACCAATCGCTTTTCCCCCGCCGTAGTTCGCGGCAGGACGTAATGAAACGATTGGTGTTAGCCCTGCTTTTATTTATTTTCAAACACTTGGCTATAGCCCCCGCTCTCACGCCGGAAGCGGATATCACTCTGGTGAATCCGTCAATGTTTGCTCGTGAAGAATATCGACGGCACAACATGATGCTGTCGATGTGTTCACATAAACCGCCTGTTCATGAGTCATAACCTGTTTCTGCCATGAACAAGTCAGAGCAAATATATATAAACTGATAATTTTAACATCCAAGTTTATGCGTATCCAATCACTAATCTAATATTTATACGCGCTTTATCATTTATTGAATTAATACTTCTCACATCAAGATAATTCATTATAATAATTTACCAAAAACTGATACACAATGATGTTTTACACCTTATTGAAACCAATGATTCAAAACCATTTTACAATACAATCTGTAACAATTAGATTATAGTAACATTTATCAATTTATTTATTCTCTTATAAATTATCATCGATTGTCTCTTGAAAAAGTGATGTAAATTTTCAGTCGTTTATTCAAACATAGGATAGCTATATGGCAGACATAGAAGGGATAGCTCGGAAGATATATGACATCATTATTTCTCCTGATACAGTTACAGGACTTATCAATGGCGGATTATCTGTTCCTTTAGATTATGGTTATCTGATTTACGGTATCTTTGATACGGATACAAGATATGAACGTGAAACAGAAAGAATCCGTATGATGACCGCGATAAGACATGACATCCTTAACTATGAAAATATCGTTAATGCAGTTAAATTAATCCTTCAGTTATTTAATAAATATCTATCCGAATCAGAACAAGATAGAATATACAGAAGTGTAGTTACCTCTATCGTGGGTAGAATCTCTACGAATATTATCGCATCGAACATCGCTAAAGCCGTTATAGAAAAAACGTCATTTACTTATGTAGTATTTAAGGGGAAAGGGAATCCAATAGCCTTTTTAAGTACTATCCTCTTGTTTGGTGGAATGGCAGAGCGTTCCATCAGGACCTCTGATAAACTCAGGAATGAAGCGCCCGAGGTATACTCGTTATTAAGACCCCGCGATTATGATCTGCTTTATTTCTTATTTGCCGATGCGGTACAACCTTTTGTGGATGCCATCCATGCAGGATACACTGAGGGCAACTCCGTGTTCGATAAGATTATGAAAAGAGTGGAAGATCATTTAAATACGAATGCTAAGGCTGGGTGATATGAAAAAAATCATCACGCCACTCGTCGATATAGTTCTCTGCACCTATATTATTACCACATGCTTTATTTGCCTGACTGAGTTTAATAACTGGCAGAATAAAATAATCTCAGTGACGATTATAATCGGCAGCGCTTATATCATCGCCATTGCATTAAATAGATTACTGGGAACAAAGATAGGTGTGTTAAGCGGTATTTTTAATTTACTATCAGGCCCACTATTAATTATTGGCGCTATTGTTTGCATAGCCTTACTTGACCCGTGGCCGGTTAAGGTTATTGGTCTGTTTTTATGGGTCATTATAATGTTTTGTTTACCTTCATTTATAAATAGAGATAAGGAATAATCATGTCAAATCCAGCATATCTTTGGCTAACCGATACAAACGGCTCCCCTATAACGGGTAGTTCTCTCGTTACAGGGCGTATTGGCGCTATTGAATTAAAAGCGGTAACGCACCACCTATCCATTCCTGTGGATGGAAACACCGGGAGATTAACAGGAACCAGAGTACATACGCCTATTACGGTACAGAAAGATTTTGATAAAACAACGCCCCTTTTATACAAAGCGCTGAGTGAGAATCAAACATTAAAGTCGGCAACCATAAAGATGTATCAGATCCTTGATGCAGGTGTTGAAAGCGAATATTTTAATATTATATTAGAGAATGTAAAAGTAACCGGAATTACCCCCAACTTATTTCCTGATTCTGGTACAGGTACGCACAGCGAGACGATTCAGTTAAGGTATGAGGCCATCACCTGGAAACATTGCGATGGGAATATCATTTACAAAGATTCCTGGAATCATCGGGCAACAGCATAAACACCCCCTTAGACTAAAGGCCATTCAAAAGAGTGGCCTTTTCTAAGTTCAACTGATTATTTAAACCACCCTCGCCAAACAAGCCATCCAAATGCAACCGCATGGTTTGGAGGCATAGTATCTTGAAGCTATACCTCCTTGAGTAGCGCTAAATTAATTCAACACATTCGATACCTGCATTGCGATAAGCCCCTATAACTTCCGCTGCTCCAGGCTGGAATAAATCGTTTTAATTTCCGCTTGTAAGCTTTCGCCACGGTATACCATCGACGTATCGTATCGTTTGTACTTCTCATCACGCGTAGCGCTAAACCAGTTGAACGATCCTATGCACAGCAGCCCTTCATCACCAATCACGATTTTACTGTGAACACGGTTGACCAACATAGTCACAATGCCCAGCGCATTTAGTTTTTCCACTGCATCATTAAGGCGCTGCTGTTTTGCTTTGCGCTTTTCATAACTGACGTTTTGGGTATTAAAGCTTTTATCCGTTACGACAGTAATGTCGATACCACGAGCACGAGCCTGGATCATTGATGTCAGAAAACCGGTTTGTTCCAATTTTTCCCAGGTCAGCCAAGGGGAAACAATAGTAATACTTTTACCAATAGCATCAAAAGTCTGATTCAGGAAAACATCATGCTCCTCAACACCGTGCAAGGTAGAGATCTGTGTTTGCGCTGTATTAAGATCCTGGCGTTCTTTATACTCAAACTGCAGTGCATTATTATCGGATGCAAACAGGTATTTTGAAAGCAACCCTCTCGGCGAAGAAGCGGGCTGAATCTCAAACAGGTCCATATCGCCAAAGACCAAAAAGCTATCTTTAGCACGTGAAACGGCAACGTTCAGCATGCTGCTGTCTCTATCAATAAATCCGCCATCTTCATGTTTCGAATACACAGGAGAGAACAGCACAATTGCCCGTTCCGCCCCTGCAATGAATGAACCGTGCCCACTGTCAGCGAATTTTCATCGCCACTACAATTGATATCCAGCTTAAGTAATGACGATTTAATCGCACTGACCTGCGCCGAAAATGGTGTCACAATGCCGACTAATTCATGTAATGGTTTACTGTAGTGATGCTCAATCTCTTCTTTGTGCGCTGCAAGCCATGCAGCAATCGTCCTCGCTTCAAAGTCGTTATAACGACTTCCACCATTGGCCTGCATACCTTTACCATCTATATGCAGATAGCCCATTGCAGGGAATATTGTCCCTTTTTCTTCCCCTCGTTTGGGCTGCAACTTACCGTGATAACTAAGGGTGTTACAGTAGCCAATGATGTTATCGAAGCAGCGACGGTGTTCGTACAGATACATCCCCCGCGCCAGATCCGGATCGTACTGGTAGCGCGAGTTAAACTGCGCAATCTTCATAACGCTGCCGGATGCAGCGCTCTTTCCTGATTCACACACCAAAGCATAAGCTTCAGTACGTTCTTCCTGAGAACCTTCTGGAAGGATATGCTCCTCAACCATATTGCCAATATCAATACAAGGCAGGCTGTTCCAGATAGGCGCAATCTGTTCTGTGTCGCCAATTACCAGAGCTTTCTTCGCCAGTGCGAAAGAAGCTGCAGCAACCTCAGGAAGCACCTGCCCCGCTTCATCGACGATCAACAAATCGGCGAAGTTGTATAAATAACCATTATCATACTTCTTACCGCTAACATGTTCTCTGATAAGCATATGATGAGGAAGCATAAAGGAGGTCATGACGACACAAGGGGTGAGCTTCATTCTTCGCAGCCAGCGGGCTTTAATAGTCTTCGCCCCTTTGCGACCTTTTTCTTCTTGAAGGTTATCGATATTCGCCATATCCATCAGCCACCGACCTTCCCAGTAATGCGTCGCCAGCAAAAACGCCGGGAAACGGAGCTGTGTATCGGCAAGCTCATCGGCTTCGCTCAGATTCAGCTCCCTCTCGCCTGATTGCCTTGATGACTGGACCGACAACCTCAGGTTCAAAAAAGACAAGGAGATGGATATCTGGATCAATGACCGGCAGGCTGAAAACCCTGCGCTGACCAGTCTGATGGACGAGTATGTCTGCTTTGCATGGCGGACGACAGCGGAGCCACTGAATCAGGCTTCATCCATAGTCATGCAAGGGATTTGAGGGTTATTGGGGAGTGAAAATTAATTTAGGTTAATTAATATAATTAATAGGCAATCCCTTTTTACAACCATCCTCTTAATCCATGCGGTTACCCCAGCCATGGCTCTTCCTTAAGGCCAGGTGCATTCCATTGACTGGCCCTCGCCAGCACTAAAGAAATTCATCCTATGCAAAACAAACAACGATGGGAGCCAGACTGGTTTCGACAGTCACTTCTGAACAACCATATCGACAAACTGATAGAGCGCTATTCCTGCCTGCTGGCACTCCGAACAGATCTGTTTTACCAGGATCATACCGCTAAGTTTTTCCTGCGGGATCATCGGCAACTCGAATGAGATATCCGAAAGCTGATGAACCGTATGATGCAACTCGAAGCGGTGGTCGGTTTCTTCTGGGTTATCGAATGGACAGAAGACCACCACTACCATGCTCATGTCGTGTTCTGGCTGGATGGTAGTAAAACTCAGAATACCTATCCCTGGGCACAGCAAGCCGGTTTGTACTGGTGTATATGACCAAAACCCAGCAGAAATATGGGCTGTTACTGTTCGGTTGCAATGAGGTCCCCGAACGACCTTCAAGCAGACGGCCACGTAGGAATGTCTTCTAAGTAAGGCAATTTTTTACGCCAGCATCTCATCGTGTGAGAACCACACTACTCCCACCCTCATAACACCTTTAAACCATCCAACCGCACGGTGTCTGTCAGTCCTGCTGGGACGGTTAGACCTGCGAATTGTCTGGTAGGAACCAATACTATTTTTGCCAACTCCTTGATTGCTTTCGACGATAACGCTCTGGCCCCCTCAGGGTCAGGATAATTGCCGACAAAGAAAACTGAGATTTATGCTGGCAGAACTAGTGTCTGCACCACTGTTTTTTCTGGCACTGCGTTTTATGTAAAAATGATTGCGATGGAAAAAAATACTGCCTGACCTGTGGTGTTGTGACCCCAGTTTCTATTTAAAATAGTTTCCTGCAAAAAACTGCTCGTAACCACCTGATATATTATTACCGCATAAATGATAAACACTACTGATCAAACTTGGCTGGGTAAGGATCTTCTTTATCTTTATCCTTACAAGGATGCCGTAGCCATTTTTGCCAACCTTGAGGATCCTCCTGAATATCAATTTCGCTGTCAAAATCCTCCAGCTCGCAACTATCTAACTTCTCTTCAACACTGTGTTTATGGCGTATAAATGATGCCAACTGATCCTGGTCGAAGGTACCTGCAAGGTAGGGATAATTGATAATCATCTCAGCCGCCCCCTGGACTTGAAGCATTGTATTGATTCGACCAAAGAGGCGATCAACCCGTCCATTCCTCTGCTCGTTATCGCCAGGAGTCCAGGCGATGCCATAATGATGAACTTGATTGCATTGAAGATGAAGATTCACGCCTTCCTGCAACACAGAGGTTGCTACCAGCACATTAGGGAAGAAAGGTGAATTAAATCCACGAATTAAACGTTCGCGATTTTTTGACTGCCCGCTGGCATACCAACTTGGACTACTCAAGCTAGTGAACTCGCGCCAAGTATATTGAGTATTATCTAGTTTCTGGCCAACAATTTTCACACATAGCGTTTCGAAAGTTTCAATGGCAGCCACAAAATAACGTAGCATCAGTGATCCATTCAATTTTGGGGTGACCCATTCTACAAAATGCTGATATCGCTGCTGGACCTCACCTGTTTGAGGTCGACGGTTGAACTCTGTAAACCAGCAATAGAGCTCAATGATCACAGGACTGGCAAACAGGTAACCCGTGCGAAGATAGTTGGCAAAGTTCTCAATAATTGCCATACCGTTAGGCTGGTCACGCCACTTAATCAATTGCTCTTTTGCTGGCCGCGGCAGCTCATGAAACATCAATCCCCAGGCTGTGGGCAAAGCAGTGATATATTTGATTTTCTGAGCTGTTGTCGACTGCTGCAGCCGGGCATCTCTCGCGGCATCACCATAGCTGTCACGTTGACGTTCACCAGACTCTTTGCGGTAATGATAATGATAGGTCCCGGTCGTACCATCCAATGCAGGCTCAAGAAATAATGAAAAGAGGCTTTCAGGGCGACGGAAACGCAAACTAACGTTGGCGCAGTCGGTACTGCGCAGGCCCGTTTTCTTCATAACAAATAGCTCGGCAATTTTACTTGAAAGCTTTAGCTCGTTATCCGTTTCAGGCTCATCTGTCTCCCCGTCCTCCAGCATATGCTCATCAAAATCGGACTTTTCATTGGATTTTTCCGATAAAAGCTTAACAAAAATATCTCGGGACCAACCCGACTCTCGCCATTCTGCCAGCGCCTTTGCAGGTAGCTGCCAGACATTCATCAATCGCTCAGCCATTATTTCATCATAACGTGCGTTGATGCGCTGAGTAATTTCGCGTACAGATGGTATTCGACGAACAAAAACCAAATGCTTACTACAATGTAGCGGCTGAGACTGCTTGAACGGATCACTGGTAAAGCAGGCCTCTACCAGAGTGTCGTATTTGGGATGATCTGGAAAGCGGTTATAGATATCGTGAAACTGCCGGGTCAAGCTATTGAGCAGAGCAGAATCCGGCGCGTGGTTGAAGTCATTATGGATTTGCCCCTCTTCATCACTACTATTATCCCGCTCACTTGCGGTACTGCCCGTTGATTCAAACCCTTCAAGATAGCCATATAGCATGCGCCTGCCGCCACCTGCCTTTTTCTCTTTGTCCAGTTGAACCACGAGTTGTTTCTGATATAGAGCAAAAAACAACTCAGCATCCATCTTATTAGTAAAACTGGAAATGCTAGCGCGCTCATGACGATATTCATATTTGCTGTGGCTGCTCTCTCTGCCCTGCATTTTGCGCAGTCGGCGGATGGCAAAATCATTCATCAGCGCACGGACATCATCCTCTGCATAACGTTTTGGCATGTCACTGAAGTAGCTAAATATGTCATAAACATTTCGCGATGCTGAGTGATTTGGAGTTGCCGTCAACAACAGTACATTGCTCCCCAGCCGGTCCTGCGCATCACCAAAGAAGGCCTGAGCGGCGGCGGCACGCTGTGATCCGCTTCGGTTACGAAAGTAATGAGCCTCATCGATTATAATTAAGTCAAACCCTCCTTTTCCAAGAGCTTGCTTAATCTGCTGACGATATAACACGCCATAAGACGCGGCAGCATTTAAAGCATCTTTTTTTTCATCTGGAGGGACCAGACCGCTTAGTGAATGGATAGTAGTAAGGTAAAAATGGTGAGATTTTTTTTCCACAGCGGCCGCCAGCTCCGCCAGTCTGCCATAAATTTGTGGGGCATATTTTGTCTTACCCTCTAAAGTGGTAAAGGCATTATGTTCAGCCCGATAGTGTATCTCTGTGAAAATGCTAAATTCTCTCTCCCAGTTATCACAGAGCGTCCTGTTAGGTGCCATAACCAGAATGCGTGCATCAGGTTTTGCCTGCCATAACAACAACATTACTCCCATCGCCTGATAAGTTTTCCCCATGCCGACTTCATCAGCAAGGAGTGCCAGTCGTTGTTTATTCAGCAAATTCCACAACCCAGCCACCCCCTCTGCCTGCTTCGCCGCCATGCTGGAAGCACCGGATTGATACTGCCAGTGCGTATCAGTTGCATCGAAATTCATCACGGCTGAAACCTCAACCGGGGTAATGATCTGTTTTAACTTATTCGCCATAACTACAGTCTTCCATGATAGCAGCGAGATAACGTAGGCTAGTGGCATCGCTAGTTAGGGGGGGAATTGCAACCTGTAGAGACTCCCACAAGTGCACAGCCACAGATATGGCTTCAGCCCCTTGTTTGTGACGTATGCTTTTAACACGCTTTCTTGCCAGAGCGGCCAGAGTGTTAACTTCTTGGGCCAGAAACCAGTTAAATACTAGCTGAGTCGGTTGATTTATACGCTCCCTGGCTATTTCAGCCAATTCCTGTAAGCAACCTGGTTCACTGAACAAACGACGATACAGCTGAGTGCCATCGTCCGCGTCTGCTAGCCAGTTGCGCCGTTGTTGGATAGCCTGAAAGAGGCGGAAATAGCTAGTGGCATCTAAATTCATGGCTTGCACCATCCCCTCACTTTGCTCTTCATCCTGCGCGCCAGCACAGCGCAGCATAAGGCGATCACTCAATGCAGGATCCACTGAATTCAGATAGCTGTTAAGTAAGTCATCTAGCGACTTAAAGCTCAACGCACGCCGGTGTTCAATACCGCTTTCAACGATCATGCCCTGCCAGTCGGTTATTCCAGTTCTACGAAGGGTATAAAAAGGGTTATCCAATACGGCATTGCTTTTTAATACCGTCAATTGCCGGGGCGATTTCAGACCTATACCGGTAGCTTTCCATACCAATTCATTTGCCCCGTTGATACCGGGCAATATCAGTTGATAACCTGACGCAGGCTTACCACCGAACCATTGCCCGGAAATCTGATACTCACATCGAGTCCAGTCAAAAATAACGCTCAGATCGAAAGGTTGAAGTTCATCAGGCTCCAGCGCCTCTTCCTCCAACAATGCTTCACTGGCGAAATTCTCTTCATTAACATCATCCCATTCTTTGCCGCAAATCGTGATGTTACGAGAGACCGGATGCACAATTCCCGCTTCTACATTCCAGTTTGCCTCAGGTAAGCTGCTGCAACCCGGGTTGGTGAAATTCCAGGACCCCACGGCAAGTTGCGTACCGGTATTGCTTTTCGCCAGCCAGAGCTTGGCGTGGGTCATCAATGCCCTATCGTCCTTGGGCACTGGAGAGCGATACACGGTAAGCTTTTTATTTGTAATCATTGCCTGAATACTGTCACTCCATCGAGTGCGGATATAACGTCCCTCAACCAAATCCGGAACCAGTTCTACGAGCACTTCATGCCCAATATTGTCGATAAACCCTGCTAAATCCTCAGCAAGATAAGGCGACCAAACACTGAGTGTATGAATCTCACCGCCGTTTTTTAATGCATCTAGCAGTGTGCAACCAGCCAGACTGTGAATAAATGACCAATCAGGATCATCACCGAGAAACTTGCGACGGGTTGGGAAAAATTCTTCATCATTCAGACTGTTATCAATTGTGGTAAAAAATCGTTTTACCTGCTGGTATTGGGCATTACTTGCAACACAACGAAAATCCACAGTTTCTTGATTTCGCCCCCACCCACTAAGCGTAAGGTTGGCACTGCCCGCACCCACAATAATCTTTCTGTAGTGATCTTCGAGATAAAATACTTTTGGGTGAAACAGCCCGCGCTCTTTATCCAGATAAGACTCTTCGCTTTGAGCCAGCTTACGCACCGACACCGGATATACCGCAATGGAGGTACGTTTCGGCTTTTCTTTCGCAATCATGCGCGGATCGCAGTAGATGCGGAAATCAATACCACTCTCATTCAGCGCACGCTGCAGACCTTCGTAATCCATACGACTAACGGGCGGGTCCATACCCAACACAGCAGGAAGTACCCACGTTTCAACAAAAGAGATATCCAGATTAAAGGTGGTGAGCCAGACACGTTTCAACATACCCATATCAGCAATTTGCTTTTTGAAGACATCTAACAGCTTCATGCAGAATGCCCCCATAAACCGTTCAGCAAATGTCTGAACTGTGGTAGATAATAACGGTTTACCCAGTCGCTATTCTGACGATCTTCGCGTAGCGAACATGGTGGTACCTGCAGCAAAATATCATCACCTTCAAGCAGGAGCCACGGGAACTGCCCCCTTGACTCCATTATCTTGTGATGATAATCCAGCAAGCCTCGAACCTGATCTTCCAGCGACGGCATACAGGCCAGTGCTAATAGTTGCTGAAAACGTCTGGCGGGCGTACCGGAAAGCGAGGAAAGGAGCACATCATTTTCCAGAAGCTGAGCCGCCTTTTGTGGCAGATCAAGTTCCGTAAGACCGCGCGACTGCCAGAATTGACGAAATTCTGCCAAAGTCTGACTACTCTGTCGGCGTAAGCCTGAAAACATCAGGTCGATCAGGGATAAAAATGGCTCCGCCTGACTGATATGTTGTAACGCCCTGAGGTCACTTTCATTCATTTCAGGCATACTTTTCGCCTGATGCATGGCACGTTTGAAAACTTCAGCATCTGTAAGCTCTAACTCGTCCAAACGTTCCTGCTTGAGTACCCGATAAATAGCACCCGCTGCATATTTATCTAACCCCGTTCTTTGTAGCCAGAATATTCGCGAATAATCCCCGACCATTTTCGGGTCGCGGAATGCCTTTACATACGCCTTTTTTAGGCCGACAGGAATATCTTCGAAAAATGGGTTGAGGTCGCGCTTATGTGAGGCCTGCATTTTCAATTGCATGTAAGTCAATGCCGCTGCATGTAATTTTTTCAGCTCTGGTACATTCCGAATAAATGCCTCTGCTGCCTGCCACACTGGCTTGCTTTCCGGCAGATCATAGCGATAATCAGTAGAGAAAAAATGCATTTTCATCATTGGCGATTTATAGCGCCCATTGGTACCAAGAGCGATCTGATTAGTCAGTAACTCACTACTTTTCTCATGACCAAAAAATATCTGAGGATTTTTATTTGCAGCGTTCCATTTAGATCTGGCTTTATTAATACCCTGCACACCAGTGAGAGTGACACCTCTTTTTTCAGCCGCCAGCATGGAGTAGATATAAATATTTTCCAAATGGATCAGACAGGCAACTCTAAACTCATGTAATTGCTTTTTGGGATACAGACCTTTCATCACGCCTGAAGTTTGCAGCTTTTCATCGACCAGTATCTGGCGCAATACGCTGTGATGCAGCAGATTCAGCGTATATTGCCGTACATCATTTGCGATAGAAGTAATACGGCTATGAAAGATGTCCTGCCCCCAGGACGACCAGATGACTAATTGCCCAAGCGGATCCACATTCAACTCACCCGTTAGCGAGTCATCGTATTCAGTCAGAAATTTCTCGATGTACATTTCGTTGCGTCAGTCGCTTATGCCCACAGGGCTAACAACACGCAATCAGTGCACTGCGAAAGCCCTTCCATGTTCCACTTTCTTTCCTGGCACTTACCAAATCAGCAAATCAGTGGCCGATATTGATGAGTGCTAAAATGCAGATAACCAGAAGCTGTAGCTTCTGGTTATCTGGCTGGATTACTCGCTTTCAGGCTCCAGTAAAAAACTAGGTTTACCGTAAGACGAAACAAACAATCCTTTTACCGCGCGCGTTGCAGCCACATGGAGCAACGCTCGTTCATTAAATAATGCATCGCGCTGTTCTACAGGGTCATCAGATGCAATTGCTTTGACTTCCGGCACAACACCATCGTTGATGCCCGCAAGAAACACATACTGGAACTCCAACCCCTTAATGCGGTGCATCGTTGCCATACGCACACCAGGGCGTTGATCACTATCACCACTATCCTGACCTAAATTATAGGTCTCGATTCCAGCATCATTCAGAGCAGAAGCATAACGCTCGTAAGCATGCTTCGTACGAGCGGTAATGCAGATATCCTGGGAACGGACATCATTGGCTAACAACGCCTGAATTTGCTTGATAATCGTCGCAGCCTCTTCTTTAAAATCTGAAGCATGAGTGATCATGGGTTTTTCACCATGAAGCAATGATAAATAATCGTTGCTGGCATCAGTTTCACCATCCAGGTTGTCAACCTTAACGCCGGTTAACAACCCGACAGCAAACTGTCGCGTCTCTTCTGTAGTCCGGTAGTTAATTTTCAGTTTTTTACTACGGCGCCCACGAACGTTAATCCCACACTGACCTAGAACGACTTTATTGCGGTAAATACGCTGATGTCCATCACCCACGATAAAGAGATCGTTAGGAGACTCTGGAACCAGGCTACGAATAAGGGTAAAGGCCGGTGCGCCTATATCCTGAGCTTCATCGACTACGATACTGCTATAAGGCAATTGCACCTGTTTTTCTTTAAACAGAATGATAGCCTCATGCATGGCATCTCCCATCTCTCGCAGTTTGGCTCGCGCCATTTGTGCCCGGAACTCTTCGAACACAGGCCAGATTTTCGCACGCTGAATACGGGATAACGCCGTGCCACGACCAATACGACTCACCTTCAGATATTCTTCACGGCTGTAAACCGCATTCGGCTGAACAACACGTTGCCACTCTTCAGAATAAAAGTTATCCGGTAATCCCAATTCAGCAGGAACTTGCTGCAAGGCATAGTTCCAGCATTTACGTCGCCCTTCATCGCTATCATAGACCACGCGGAAATCATATCCATGGCGTTTAAGCTGCTCGCTCATCCAGGCATCAATGTTAACAACTTCAATACGCGCCATCTCCTCACGGCTACACAAACGCTGGAGGTTGGCGCGAATATCCGCCGCCAGGTTACGGGTGAAGGTTGTGAACAGAACTTTTTTACCGGGTTTATCGGCCAGGCGTTGGGATAACCAACGTGCACGATGCATCGCAACAACTGTTTTACCCGTGCCTGCACCACCTAACACTCGCACCGGACCATTTGCCGGAGACTCCACCAGTTTTCGCTGGCTCGGGTGCAGGAATACACGCCATTTTTCCAGTGGCGCATTGAGCATTTGCAGTAGCTCCTGTTCATTTTCAACGACATGGAAACGACGTTTACTTCTCTCAATTGCCTCAATAAAGTCGTTGGTATCAACAGGCTCATCACGGTGATCGTTAAACTCCTCCAGCACTTCCTGGTAATCCAGACCTTCTGCCAGCCAGTGTAGGGGCTCCCAGGCTTCTGCTGGCATCACGCTTTCCAGCTGATTCAGCCCTGTGGTATCCACAAGAGCCATCACCTGCTCAATAAACACAGGAGGAACACCCAGCGCGAGGATCTGCTCTGCCGTATACGCAGCAAAGAGTTTGGGTTTATCGACAACAGTCGGCTCGGGGGTAGGTTTGATATAGCTGGTATCAATCACCTGAATCGCACCGGTTACCGGGTGAATCGCACATTCGTGTCGCCGCGCCCAGTCGTAGGCTTCGTCGTGCTTATCCACCCACATCAGCATATACAGAGCACCCTGCTCAGGTTTCAGGACGATCCCCCGGTAGGTTTGGTCTATACGCACGGAATGCACATTATTGCTGCGTGCATCGTGGATCTTTTCGTAGTTCAGCCCATTACTCGTCGGATCCTGGCGGAACTTAGAGATGAATTCCTGGACCTTTTTTTGCTGCGCTTTAGGAATCCGCGCAAAAGCCCCCAGAAAACCATCAGAAAGTGCCACCTTTGGCGTTGGAATCGTCATTTGTCACCTCCGGACAGATGCTGCAATGTATTTTCGTCAATTGGCCCGAATGCAACGTGCCAACCCTTACTTGCGAATAAAGCAGTAAACTCCTGATTATCAATAATCAAGGCTTGCTTTTGTAATGGCCAGGCGAGATCGGCTTCTGCAATAATTTCGCCATCGTCATCCTGCAATTCATATCCAACCGTCGGTGCCGGTAGTGATAACGACTGAAGCAAAGCGATTTCTTCTGCGCCCAATAAGCCAAACTCAAGTATTTCCGCCCAGCTCTCGTCAGGCTGAATATCCACTACCACCGAAGTCTGCATTTTTACCGCTTCAGGCTTCTGCGGTAAATAGACCGCTTTACGGCTGGTGAATGTCATATCTGGCAGGAACTGCAGTAAATTCACCATCCACCAGAAACCATTAAATCCGGCTTCATAGCCATTATCCTGGGGATAACGATCGTCAAAGCAAATATGCAGCCTCAACCAATTTCGCATTTGTTCAATGCTTGTCGTTGATTTAATGGCTTGTTGCGGTACAACAGCTGCCAGCTCAATGAACTGTTGTGATGAACTACAGCTATCCAGTAAACCTCCAAATACAAAAGGTTCATCAGGCAAAAGTGCATTCAACCGATAAGCGGGAGCGTTCTCCTGCATTTCATAGGCATACTTTTGTTTGGCTCCGGTATCCTGCGACTTTTTAGGATCCAGCCACACCCAAGCAAAGGCAGCAGCCATTTTCTGCCATAGCAGAGTTTTATTACCGGGATCAGAGAGATAATCGAGTAGCAGTGCAAAACTGTTTCTCTCCCTGAATGAACCTTCAAGCGTAGCAAAGTTTGTATCATGGAACGGGTTATAAAACTTAGGCTGTTTCATATCCGGGTTATGACCAAGCCCCATAACATTCTGTACATGTTTAATACCTTGTTCTTGAAGGTCTGCCCAGGTCACTGTCCATACCCAAAAATTACCGCTGTCTTTAATCGCCTGCCGTTTTTGGACATCATCCGACACGCTATCTTTATGAAAAGCAAAACCATCCAGGAAAAGTGCTACTGGTTTTATCTTTTCTGACTGCATCAGAGGATAGAGCACATAATCTGGTCGGCTAAGGATGCCTACTCCTTCTTTAACCCCTAAATCAACCTGTGCTTTGAGATGCCAGCTCATCGCCGGTTCTGTACGGGTATTAATAATCCAGCCTGCATTCTGATGGGCATAACTCCGGCTCACGAGAAGATTTTTGTTATCCTGCAGGCAGTGAATGAACCGTTTTTCCAGTTCACTCCCCATCATGGCATCAAGCGAAATGTTTTTGATGGAATCAATAACGCGTATAGCAGCACTGGCCTTCAGGATTTTCGCCAGTAAGAGACGCGCCTGATCTCTTGATACATACTTCATACGCCCGCGGTCACGGTAAGCGTAAACACAGCGATAGCAGCCGTCTTTATGCGTATCATGGTTGCAGCTGCATTCCACTAGCGCCTTGTAGGCCAGCTCAAGTAATTTCAGCAGGTTGTCAGGTGTACGCATCAATTCTTTGAGTGAGCCGGTTCCCCCTGGTACGGTGTCGTAAATCACCAGATACTGACGCCAGGATTCGCCCTCATTTTCCGGCTCGCGATACACCACGCCTTTCAGATGATCCACGTTACCTTTGAAGTAATGTTTAAGCCCAAGCTGAATGGCTGCCCCTAGGGAGGCTTCCACCACGCGATCGTTGCTGTAGCTGGTCACTGGCAGCAGGATACGCAATGCCTCAGATTCCAGTTGGCGATAAAGGTAGAGATAATCTTCAAACTTCGCTTTTTCGGGTTCAGCGCGATATTTACAGCTCAGGTCATGACGTGGTTCATGATCTCGAGGGCGCTGCACCATGCCGCAGCCGAGGCAAACTTTAAACCCGGTGCGTTTCTTTGCCTCTCCTGCGATCATCAGCTCATTGGCATCATCCGCCATTTTGCCAAAGTTGATATCTCGCAGAGTCACTTTGCTCAAAAACTCAAAGCCAAACGGGATTTCTCCTTCATCAATAGCATAAGCGGCCGATACATCCTCTTTTTCGAAGCTGACCAGTAGCTGTCGCTGAAAGAATGCCGGTTCGCGACTATCGCTCTCATCACTGATCTGGCTGTCACGCGCGCTTGAGCGGGCATAAACCTGACGAAGCTTCAGTAATGTCGTTTTTTGCCCGGCATCAGCCCAACCTGGTGTGCCGCATTTTGGACAGTATTTATGCTGATCGCCAGTCTGATCGATATTCTCGCTGTAGTTACAGTGGCTGCAAATACGCCAGTTTTCAGGCTCAGACACTTTCAGATCAATCTGTTCGATTTCAACTTTATGCCCACCCGCATAGAAGTTATTCAACGGGGCAAGCTCAGCCAGCGCCGTTGAAGCCGGACGTTCGTATTCGTAGGTCGTGTTCTGATACTCACGCGTTTCCCCACCGTCCTTGCGCCGCCACAGCACAGAACGCAGCGTAATACCGGCCTCCGGGAAGGCATAGTTGGGAAGTAATCCTTCATCGGTGAGGAAATTAAGCGTTTGCTTGTTATTGATCTGGTTCACCAGCGTCATTAGCGCCTGACGTTCCGAAGTCAACTCGCGCATATCGCTGTCAAAGTTTTGATCGTGCGGGTCGCTATCCAGCTTGTCGATACTGCGCTTGAGTTTATCAATTCGGGAACGCAACGATTTGCGATCCTCCACCAGCAGTTTTAATGCTTGTTCGATACGTTGAACCAGAGAACGCTGCCCTGGTGCCCCTTGCAAATATGACAGTAACTGTAGACGAGTGTCTTCCGTAAGATCAGGGAAGATGGATGAGAACTGCTGAGCAATATACACATGATGCTGATCAACATAACGCAGGAAGTTATAAGGGAACCCAGACTTGTGTCCAAACTCCAGCTCGTCCAGCATCTGCTTCACGTTTTTGCTGATAGCAGATACCGGAACACCTGTTTTCACCCAGTTGTCCATGCAGAATGCGGCCAACTGACGCTCCAAAATAGCCGTTGCGTTCAGGAACACACCAGGGGCCTGTACCTGCCCTTGCATCATCTCCAGAGGCTCTTCAAAGAAGAACTGATCGTGCGGGTTCCCCTCAGCCACCGTGATGTTAAGTGCATTGCCGTCTTTACGTCCGGCACGACCAATACGCTGTAAGTAATTAGCCTGCGCGGGTGGAACAGAACAGAGTAATACTGTAGAAAGGTCACCCACATCGATCCCCATCTCCAGCGTCGGTGTTGCCGAAAGCAGGTTGATATTCCATGGCTGACTACCACGATAGAACGATTGTTCCGTAGCCTCACGATCTTCACGGCTCAGTAATCCGGTATGCTCTGCCCCCTGAACACGCGCGATGTCCATATTATCCCAGTGCCAGGTCACAGCATTTTCAACTTCCTGATAGCGGCCTTCACAGCGCAGAGAAAGACATGGCGCGTTTCGCCAGTGCCACCCCTGATCGGCCGGTGCCCGAACAACCTCACGACAGCAAGAGCAGTTTAGCTGAACAACATCTCGGCTCACTACCAGCGCTGAAGGTACCAGCCCCCAAGCTTCTTTGCCTTTTGTGTCAAAGTCTTTTACCAACCCGGCCATTTTCAGTGTCGCAAACAGACGTCGTAAAACCGTCTCGGCCAGGCTGCTGATAAACAGATTATTGCCGTTGCTGAGCGTTCGGTTGATCCAATGCTGATACCAGCTGGGGTTAGATTTCGCACCAATCAGGCGATGGAAGCCATTTATTTTTTCAAACGAGGCATAGGCGGGTTTACGCGTTTTCGGACCAATAGACGGCATATAGCGCGAAGTTCGCTCCTTCTGCGTCATCATAAAGGTCTTACCCTCACGCCGATAACTTTCGAACGCCGGATGCAGAACAGCTCCCGCCTGCCGCTGATGCCAAAGGACACCAATTACCAGGTGTGCCACTTGCTCAACGCTAACCCCAACCATTTCATCACCCAGCTCTTCGACAAGCTGTTGGTGAAGCGCCGTTATCGCTGAATTGAAACGTGCAACATCAATTCCTGCAGCTGCGTAACCGGTGGCCTCCAGCGTACGTCCAATTCGTGCGCGTAGGGTAAATTCGCTGTATACCTCCCAGTCGAGACGAAGAGAAACCAGCTCCGGTAAATCGGAACTCTCTGCCAGCTGGCCTTCGTTCTTCAGCGTCTGGTAATCGTTCATCCACTGCATGTTGGGCGCGATGAAGCTCGCGGCAAAATGAGCATCATCCGGTGAACGTTCACGCGTCTGCTGGCAGACGCGTGCCGCAAAGGCATCCAACGGTAACGTTTCTTTTTCACCCAACACGCTGGCGATTTGTCCGCGTACCATCAACGGCCAGGTTCGGGCGGTAAAGAAGCTGGCGCGGTGTGCGGCATCCTGCACTGAGTCAGAAAACGTAATCAGCTTTTTATGTTCGTTGAACTGGCTACCATAAAGCTGATGGATCATCACCGCCGACAGACTGGCTGCCTGTGACCCAAGAATCGAAATACCCTGTTTGCTGTTGCAGTACGGGCATTCGTTGGCAAATTCCAGCTCATCCTTACGCTCTTTGAGCATATCCGGGATAAGTACTTGTAGCAGGCCAGTATGCCCACAATGCCCGCACTGTACGTTAGCCTGCTTATTGAGCTTTAAACAGGAAGGGCACAGTTTCTGGTGAACACCGCTGACCGGTTTATCGCTGTTATCCGGAAAAGCCAGCACAATCGAACGGCCTTTTTCAAAGAACTGACGATAAATACCGTCCAGGTCGGTTTCGAGTTGAACACTCTGACCATGGCGCAGGCTCGCCCAACCGGTAGCATGGCAGTCACGACAGTGAATAACGGGAAGATAATGTTCGCGATCTTCCACCGCGACATCATCAGCAAAAACAAGCTCAGGTGTTTTTGACACGCTGGCGACCAGGCGGCGCATCTCGCGCAACCACAGCTGAGAACGTAGTTGCACAAAAGGCAGAACGGGACGTGCTTTATTCGCCTGTAGGCGCTTTTCCCGATCTTCCTGTTTTTCTGGAACCTCCAGGCGTGCCTGGGCAATTAGTGCCAGAATGCTTTGCAGCACGCGGGTTGCATGCCCGGCGCTTTCCGCCAGCATCACCTGGAGATTTTCCAGGCACTGCTGTTCCGACAAAATTCCCCCCTGCAAATCCTCAAGGAGTACGTGCAGGATGCTGTGGCGACGTAACAATGAGCCCAACTCAATACGCTTTTCACGTCCGAGATCGCTGTCCAGCTCGGCAGGTAATTGCAGTGAACTATCCGGGAACCACAGCGGAATTTGTCCGTTCAGATAATCTACCGGGCTGGCGTACGTTTGCGGATCCAGCGCTGCGCTGACATCCTGTCCCGGATACTGACTGTACTCGATGGTATAACCTTGCAGATACTCTGCCGCCGTGTAGCGATCTTCGCGAATAACCGCGTCATTGCTAAACGGCTGATCAAAGATCGTTTTCGCGTAATCGAGTAGTTGCCCCAGTTCGTCACCTACGGTAGCCGACGTCCCCACGCAGGCAAAACGCTTGTCATCGACACCAATATGATGCTTTAAGCGGCGCACCAGACAGGCCAGATCCGACCCCTGCGCACCATCAAACGTATGCAGTTCATCCACCACCAGATAACGCAGTGACCCAGGCTGGTTATAGCGCCAGAGCTTCTGATCGCCTGGGCGCATCAGCAGGTAATCCAGCATCTTATAGTTGGTCAGCAGGATATCCGGCGGGTTCTCGCGCAGGGTATGTTTGCAGGTGATGACTTTATCCGCAGACATCTTTTTGCTGGGCTCGATTTCACTGTCGCCGACAAACAGGCCGACGGTCACTTTGCCATGCAGCTGCGGATCGCTGGCGATGGTTTTGGCGAAACGGCTGGCCTGGTCGGTTGCCAGAGCGTTCATTGGATAAATGATGATCGCTTTAACACCGGCCTCTGATACCCCAGCACAATGGTTAAGCAGCGGGAACATAAAACATTCCGTTTTACCGGAACCCGTCCCGGTCGCCACCAGCGTCGGCAGAGGCACCTCGATACCCAGGCGCTGGAACGCCTGCGCCTGATGAGCGTGCGGTGGGAACGGCAGCGTCAGGTTAGGGAAGAAGTTCAGCGGTAAGTCACTTTTGCGAAACGGCAGCTGAGCGGAAAGATACGGACCTTTCAGCAGCGTTTCCGGCTGGGCCAGAAATTGCTCCAGCATCGAGACGTTATTGTTTTCTTCACCATTAAACAGCGGGCTGTTAAGCGGGAAGGCTGCCCGTAAAAAGGAGGCAACGCTGTCGGCAACCTGCCGACTGACAACGGAAGGCAGCATCAGGCGCTCCTGCGTTCAGAATAAGTAAGTAAACATGTTGCGACAGTGTCGGGTAAATCATATTGATTACCAAACATAATCAGCCGCTTCCTTGGCCTTGATATCGTTACATATACTTTGTTGAGCTCTTGTGGATTAGCCCAGTCTATTTTCTCAAGCCCAACATAAATCATGGTGTCAAACTCCAGGCCTTTGACATTCTCAGCACAGGAGAAATGAACCTGATACTTTTGGGCGAGATCGATATGTTCTGCAACGCGCGGAGTCCTTGAAGATTTCTGAATCAAATCATTGCGTACACGCACCTCCAGTTCCCGGGCTAGAGCCAGGTCTGGACAGATAACAGCAATAGTCCGCCCATGAGGTTGTTCACTAATGAGATCGACCAATTCAGCATCAATGTTATCGAAAGGCTGGTTGATGAACTTTTTATTAGTCCCGTTTTGCGCTTGTTCTCGCCAGAGAGTGAGCTGCCCTGCCGACTCCTGCAGGCGACTATCGTTCTGAACTAACGCGCGAAAGAGCATCGACGTCGCCGCCAGCTGCGGCTCTCGTTCCTGTCTTTTATTTTCTTTTAACAGGAATTTTGTCAATGAATGGTAAGGGAAACAGGCATCAAGATCGCGAACATTCCCACGCCCTACCTGCTGATGCATATCCCCCACTAGCGTTACCGCGTGATATTTCGGATCGGCCTGTTGAGCCATCAGGAAAACCTGCACTTCTGTAAAATCCTGAACTTCATCAATAAAAACAGAAGGATACCAAGGCTGCTCCTGCAAGCGTAGAGCAAGCCGACTGGATTGCGCACCGCGCGTTATGATTTGAGCAAGCGCTAACAGAATATCTTTGTCATGATCTGCCAGTAATTTCGCTTTCAGACGTTCTGACGCCTGACTCACATGCGGGTAGTCCTGCCAGTATTGCGGGAAGGAGAGCAACGCATCCCGATAGAGATCGGCATACTGCCACGAGCTATAAATCCGTTGCATCTGAGAGCGAAGCCGTACTGCGAGAGAGGTTTGCGTTTTCTCTTCACCCACTTCAATTTTGCGTACAAAGGGGTTTGACTCCGACAACGAAAAAATGCGTTTCTGGTTAATACCACACAGCTTTTGGTTGATAAGATGGATGTTGACCGCGTCAAAATCTTTCGCCCACGTGATTTTGATGCTATTCACCACCGATGGAATATCACACACCAGTTTAAGATCGGTGCGACATTCCCAAATAATTTCTGCATCTTCAACGGAATAAACGCTCAGACCATCTTCGCTTCGCACGCTGCCGTTTTGCGCAAAAATGTTGAGCAAATCGGTGTATGTTTCAATCAATATCTCCGTCGCCTTCGGGCGAATTCGGTCGTTCTCATCACGGACCCGCTCGACAACGACGAACACCACGCTCATTTCACGCAGGGTTGTTACTGCCGCTTTAGCCTCTTTTACAATCAGCCATTCTTCCTCAGACGGATGCACCCAGAGCGTATTCTTATCAAACAAATCACGTTCGATCCGCTCATGTGCATTGACCAACCGGCTCAGAAGGTTATCCAGTGCAAAAGCGTCGCCAGAATGCCCGGAGAGCTGATTGAAAAGAGAAGCATAATCTGATGCCAGGCTCCGTTTCACGAGTTCCAGTAAGGCATTTCCGGCTTTAGTTTCCGCCAGGAAATGTGCTTTGAGTAGCTCAGCGGGGATGCTGAGTGAGGCCAGTTGTTTTTGCAGTTCAAGCTGAAGGAGAGCACCGATTGCTTGCGCTGACGCATGAAGCCAGTTCATGGTTGTTTCAGCAGAGAAATCATAGGAAAGATTTTCTGAGACATTCGTATACCTAGCGCGAGTCACTTTCTGCCCTTCCGCGCTGGTCGACGTGGAGCGCTGCTCAAGCTGGCGAACATTGTTAAGCCGATAAACCAATGAACGGTACTCTTCTATTGGTAGTTTATCGATGCTCAGCGACTGGCAGGAAGCCTTCAGATAGTTTACCAGCTCTCCCGTTCGTACAAATCCCACACTGCTTTCATCTAAAAAGTCAGCATTAAACTGTTCTTCATCGGGGGTACGGGCTAAGTCGCATAGTGTCTTCGCACGCCCAAGTGCGACACAGGTTTTCCCTGACCCGGCGACACCTTCAACAAGCATGGGGCCCGTAGTGGTCGCGCCAGTCATAACGCGGAGCTGTTCTTCTGTCGGGTTAAGAAAGAAATAGTTGCTCAGCCCAATATAATCGTCACGGTCATCATCACTGCGACCATAAATATCGTAGTGATTTAATTGCTCTTCGGCATCATCCAGGAACAACTCATAATCTTGTCCAGTCGCCAAATCCAACCAGTTTTCCGACTCCTGCTCGATACTGTCAGCAGGAGTGTTTTCGAGGAGCGGTGACAATGCCACATCCGTCACAACGGCTTGCTGATGTTTAGGTCGATACCAGCGCTGTAAAGAGAGTTTCAGATTATTAATTACCGTCTGAAGACCCTGCTTACCTTTAACCGCAATTGAATTTGATTCCATTACCTGAAAATTCTTGATGTTCTGTACCGCTTCAATACCGCTAAAACGAGCGAAATTGCGAATTTCGACAATGGTATATCGCCCCCATTGTTCGCTTTCAAATTCCTGTCCAAGCCGGGCAACCCGACATAAATGTCCCTTTGGCGAGCCGGGTGTCGCATATCCTAACGTAGTGCTGGCATAATCACAGGTCGCGTGCGAGGTGCGCAATACCTGGCGTCCCGCATATTGAGTATCGATAACGACGGTTTTCCCGAATCCATAGCGATAAAGCTCTTCATAGCCTCTTCGTTGAAACGCACTTGCGGAGCGACGACGCTCTTCTGCATAACTGATTACTTCATCGAGTGCATCCAGTTCCGTTTTTACAACGCTATGTCGCTCGGAAGATTGTTCGTCAGAGAGTTGCTCCAACTGCTCAGGTAACCGGTATATCGCCATGTAAACGTCCTGAAAAGGGAGTAGCCCGAAGTGCTACTCCTGATACGTTAATTGGAATGTTCAGAAAAGAATGACCAGGCGACTTTATAGTCGTCTTCACGGTCAGGTTTGATAAAAGGTGCCTGCCAGGTGACGGTTCGGCGCTCGCCTTCATCGCTGCGGGTATAGTCATCAAAAGTGACGCTGACGGTACCGGTTTGCAGATGCTTGACATCATCCCAGCCGATAGCTTGATCGGTGCAGTCGCCACCGCTCCATTCAAGGCTGTCGACGTTAAAGACAAAACCGTTTTTCAGGTCCGCTTTACGCGCGGTACGCGGCAGACCAACGCCCACCAGGCCTTTACTTGGAGTAAAGATAATGCGGCCGTTTTGATCATACCAGGTATCGGCTTCGTACTGGCGCATGACCGGGAACTGAACGCGATAGATGGTAAGCAGTTCTTCAAGGGTTAATCCCAACGCCTGTGCCACCAGCACGTCGATTTCCACCAGCGCCTGACGGCGACTGTAGTCGGAACGTAAGGCGCAGTTACGCTGCCACTCTGGGGTCAGATCAGCGAAGAAATCCTGGGGAAGTTGTGGGAGATCGCGGCTCCAGCGCTGGGTGTTGAAGTCTGAGTTATAACAGGATTCCCAGAGAGCTGCATAATCATTTACCAAAGATACCAAACATAGGGCTCGGGTATGCAATGCTTTACGGTAGACAGCTTTAGTTAATAATGGCAGCTGATTAAGCATTGAAATATTAGCATGCCCGGAACCTGTACTTTTAACTCTAAAGTCTAGCGGTAGCGATATAGTCTGACAAAAGAAATCCAAGAGTTCTTTTTGGTTACTAAAAACAGTACTTAAACAGGTATGAATATGGCTTACGCCCGGAGGCACGATTGTAGTAATCAGTGTTCTTTCAGATGAGGAACCAATCATTTCGCGATTCACAAAACGATAATAATCCGTCACCTTCCTCGGCTCGTCTTCATCCTGTTCTTTCCACGAAACCCGTGGAGTGCGCTTTGCATACTCCTGTGCATCACATGCCGGAATATAGTTAGTGCGCGGCAGATAGTCGTCGGGTAGGGTTAACAGGTCCAAACAATCGTAATCGCTGTTTAACGTACAGTTTTCGCGCGGAGTCTTGTAGAACGGTGTCCCAACAAAGAAGTGCGGGCCAGATAAAATCCATTGTGAGGCGTTCTCTGAAAACTGGGTTTCACGAATCATCGTTCCATCGTTTTGAGCGTTAACCTCATTCCAATGCTGGGTTGAATAATAGCTATCCCCTAAATCTCCTAACTTCGTTTTCTGGTCGGCAAATTTATCCAGCACAGCAACTAGTTGAGTTGCATGAAGAGCTGGCAAGCGGGCTTGGCACGCAGTAGTTCCTTCACTGTCATACAGACGAGCAAATAAAGAGAGCTCCTTTACACCAATATGAATCAGCCGTGAGCGGTGACCAGAGGTGTTCCAGGAAACCTTCAGTTTTCCATCAATTTCCTGTTCATCTTTGATACCAGGCACTGGACCTAAATTATTGTGTTCAAACGAGGCATCAATTGCACTTACTGCGTAAACGTTGGACATGTTAATAAAAGACGGCGCTGTATTCTTCGGTCCATAGATATTTATACTGAACATCGTTGCATGGTGAACCTCAGCAAAAAGACTCAACTCATTATGAAACTGAAAATGCGCTCTCAACCTCGGATACACCGACGCGCGCAATTGCCCGCCTTTCGGATCATCATAAATCCCTTCCGGGTGTAAGAACCCTGCCACACCTTTCTGCGCTCCCAAACGCCACGCCTGTGGTAAGAAACATTTATAGAGATTTGCTTTTTGGCCTACAAGTACAGAATAATTCTGCTGCGCATTCAGGAAGTTTTGCATCCCTTCGCAACCCTCATACTCGCTGCGCCAGGCATTTTCGAGCAGCGGAATTCGATTGAAGGTTTCATGACGCAATGTCGCCAACTTCGAAGCACTCAATCGGCCTAGAACAAACTCCGGCTCGTAGTCGCCCAGCACACCAGCTTCCTGCCATTCCACTTTCAGCCACGGCGGGTTTCCGAGCATCAGGTCAAAACCACCGCGCTCGGCGAACAGATCGCAGAATTCCAGATCCCAATGAAAGAAACGGTGCTGCTTTTTCAGCGCATCGACAATCGCCAGACGCGGCAAATGACGGAACAGCACATCGGTTTTCAGGCGACCAGCGCCGGAAAATAGCGAAGACTCTTCACGCACAATGCCCTCATCGGCAAACAGATCGCCGGTAGCCTGTTCTGTACTTTCTATCACTCTTTCCGTGACGACAATACCGTCGAGCAGAGTCTCCATCTCCATCAGCCACATACCGCGGTCCGGCAGTTCATCCGCTTTGTCGATCGGCCAGAACCACAGCGCGCACCAGTAGTCCATCACCCAGCGCAGTTTCTGATAAGTACTGTTATCTTTGAGGCGACCGCTGAAGGTTTCATCTTTGCTGCTTAAAGAAGAGCGAACTTGAGCCGTATTTTCCGCAGGCCATACCGGGTAATTGTCGGCGGTTTTCTGACGCTCGGCTTTCAGCTGCTGACGGAACGTGTTCCAGAGCGCTTCCACTTTGCCGCTGATGCGCTGCACATCGACAATCTCATGCGGTGCAAAGCTTTTGGTAAACTCTTTGCGCCAGCTGTCCAACGCTTTGAAGTCATCAGGATAGCGCTGCTTGACGGTTTTGTCGCTGTAATTGGCCATGCCGCTGTCCGGCAGCAGGAAGTGGAAAATCTGCTTCTCTTCGCGCGGCGTATTCATCGCCAGCTCGGCCGGTTCGCTGTTAAGCCAGCTCGGATCTTTCGCTTTTTTGTAGGTCAGCTCACTCTTGTTGAACACCTGACGTCGCGCCCCAACCAACGAGTTGCCGCAGTGCAGCTGGTAACCAAACCACGGTACAAATGCATCGCCGCTTATGGCGTTCAGCCACAGCGACACTTCCGCCAGCTCCACTGCCACCGGGTTTAAGTCCACGCCGAAGACGTTGTTATCGGCAATGTACATTTTCACCCGTTGCAGCTCCTGGGTGTAGCGATCCTGAGGTATGCGGCGACCTTCCGCCTGCTGTTTGTGGAACAGGTAAGCTTCCGCGAGCTGATTGATGGCTTCGTTAAGGAACGCCGCGCTGCCCATCGCCGGTTCACACACGGTGAGGTTTAAGATTGCATCGGCTTTGGCGTGCAGATCGGTAATCGGATCAATCTGCTCTTTAAACAGCTCTTTCAGGGCATATTTGACTAACGAGCGAGTCAACACTTCCGGGGTGTAGTAAGAAGCGGATTTTTCGCGGTCGCGCCCGGCCATGCGATAGATAAAGCTGCCTTTACGATGAATACGCAGGCTGCCGTCTTTTTCGTAGACCTTCTCGTCGTCGTGGTATTTGCCGATCTCGTCTTTGCTGACGAAATAGCCCGTCTCCAGCTCGTTAAACTCTTCTCCGGCTTTTTTCACCTCGTAGAGGTCATCACTGGCAAAGAATCCTCGGTAAGAGAGCAGCGCTTCATACACCGCACCTAACTGGTTGATACCCAGCTGGCGATAGGAGATACGCCCCCGGCGGTTAAAACGCCCTTTACCCGGGCGGCTTAACGACATCGCCTGAATAATCTGTTGCAGAGTTTCGTTGCGAAACACCACACGGTTAAGAATGCGGGTGTTATTCGCTTCAAACAGATGGCTTTCCAGACGCGGCACACTGAACTGATGGCTGTGAATAGTGATCTGGTCGCCGCTCTCCAGGTCGCTCTGCATTTTCACGCCGCCGCTGTAGCCGTCACGCACCAGTTTGAACAGCATATTCAGGCTATCGTGGAAGTAGCGCCCGTTGCGATCTTCTTCGCTGGTCAGCGGGATCATCTCCAGATCGCGCAGCGTTTCCAGGCTGTAGCCCTGTAGATAGGTTTTGGCGGTCATCGGCGCATAGCCCAGTTCCGGGCGCGCTTCGATGTAGAAAAGGAACAACAGACGATACATATACCGCAGGCATTCGCGGCTCAACTCATCCGGGTTAATAGCACGTTTCCCGGTATAATAAGCCAGCTCGTTGTCGATGAGATAACGCATCGCTTCATTGCCCAACAGCTCAATGCTCTCACGCAGGGCATATTTCAGATCTTCCGACACGCCAAACGCATGCTTGTGCGAGTTGTCATCCAGCGAATCGAGGTACGGAGCACCACTGCCTGGCAACAGCGAATCTTTGTGTAGCAACACCGACGCCGCTTTCAGGGTATCTATCTCGCGACGACTTAAAATTTCTTCAAAATCAAAACGCAGCAGACGGTTTTGCGCCCACTTAGTACGATCCAGCAATAACAGCTGGCGGTTACCGAGCAGCAGCACAAAACGCGGCGGTTCATTTTGTGTGAAGACAACCGTGGAGAGCAGATCCTGCCAGCTGCGATATTCACCGTTGGCTTTTTTACGCAGGCTGTCGCGCTTATGTTTATCGGTATCTGCAGGGAACTGCGCGGTCAGTAACGACAGCGCCAGCGGATCCAGCGTTCCTTCTTCCTGATCATGCGCTTCAACAATCCACAGCCACGGACTGCCGTCGGTGCTGTTGTAACGAGCCAGTACCGGCAAAGGCGTATCGTCATCCAGCATCTGAATATGCGGATTGAGTTCATAACCCAATGCCTTTAACAGCGGCTGCCAGCGACTGCGCTGATCGGCAAGACGCTGTGGGATCTGGCGCTGTTTCTCATGTTCAGTAAGTTTGCGGAAAAACTCTGTCGCCAGGCTGTAAAGCTGGTTCCACGGTGCGCGGTAGCCCGCCTCAACCTCTTTGCCCTTTTCACGGGCAGCACGTTCAGCTTCGCGAGCGGCATTTTCTTGGTTAATCCAGGGTTCCAGTACATCGCGAATGTCACTGGTAAAGACTTCGCCCAGATAGTGGTTAGAGTAAAACTCGTTTTCGTTATTAATACCGACCAGCGCCATGATTAGCCCTCCGCTCCGGTGATTACAGCAATAACCTGGATGTAGGGCTCTTTTTCGGTGGTCATGGTGTCCTCAATCCATTGGATGTAGCTGTCAAAATTGTGTTCGATTTCGCGCTGACGTTGTTCTTTGCGGCTCTGTTTCACTGAAAGCTGCTGTTTATTATCGGCAAAATCCAGCTCCAGTTGATTCAGCTGACGCCCACGCAGAACGTCTAGCTTCTGTAGATGCTCATTGAGCTGCTGATTGATACGCTCTTCAAAAGCATTTCGATCGTGAACAAACACATCCCGCGCATGGGCGATTGCCGCTTCCAGCAGATCCTGCTGGCGTTGATGGTTACGATCTTTGCCGCCACTGTTAGTCAGCTTGCTACTCAGTTGCGGATGTCGTTTCAGGAACTCAGCAAAAGGCAGGCTACCGCTTAACGTTTCGCGGTTAAAGCTCACCACCAGCCACGGGTTCACCATCGGGTGCGACTTACGGTTCGGGAACAACCCGGAAAGGATGAAATGATCCTCATCAGGTTCAAACAGGTGCGGCAGGCGCATCACCGGAGCCTGGTGGCGACCAAAGGCAGACTGAATTTTGTCGTCTAACCACTGCACGACCGGGTTAATTTGCCAGAGATACTGCACATCGGGCCAGGCATGTTGCTCACCGCGCGCGCGCGAAATGGCTTCCGTAATAACAGTTTTGTCCTGGCTTAGATAAAGCTGCCAGTTTTCCGGCGCAATTTCCGGCGGTAACTGGTTAAAGCGACGGCGTAATTCCTCCGGTGCGACCAGCGATAAGGTGTTATCAGGCAAGGTATCGTATTGCACGGTCTGGCCGCAGGCCTTCAGATAGCCTAGCGCTTTTTCGCAGTATGCCTGCTCATTATCAAACAGACTAATGTCGCTTTCGGTCACGATCGAAGCATCGCTGGACACTGCGCTGCAGATTTCGCCAAACAGATCGTGTTCAGAATTTTCAGTGACATTGCTATTCAACAGGTCGTCGAAAAGGCTGGCACCATCGTCCTGCATCATGAATTCAGCAACCTGCTCTTCTTCCTCTTCCTGCGTAAATTTGCCAGTAAATTCGGAGCTGTCACCGATATTCTTCTGCGCCTGTTCGTCTTTATTGATCAGCACTTCCAGCACACGCATATCACCGTTGATCTGCGGTTCACTGGCTTCAGTCAGCAAGTAACGGATCTGTGGCTGGTGTTTTTGTCCGTAGCGGTCAATACGTCCGTTACGCTGCTGGAATACCATCAGCGACCACGGAATATCGAAGTGAATCATTTTATGGCTGAGGTGATGCAGGTTGATACCTTCAGACGCGACATCCGAGCAGATGAGCAGGCGTAACGGAGACTGGGATTTGCCAAACGCTTCGACGGTTTCCATGAGAACTGTATCGCCCTGATCGCCTCGCAACGTGTCAATTTGATCGTCTTTCAGCTTGAGATCGGAACGCAGTTGCTGCTCAAGGAACTCGAGCGTTTTGATACTCTCGGTAAAGATCACCAGACGATCTTCCGTGTTATTCGCTTTCCAGCGGAGATCGTTACGGATGGTCTCCAGCAACAACTGATACTTGCTGAACTGGCTGGCATCAATATTATTGAGCGCCAGCAGCAGTGACTCTAATTCGTTAATCTGGCTCTGACTGTTTATTTCTTTGCGGTTCTCAAGCCGCTTCAGGCGGTTAGCCACCACGCTGGCACATGCCATTGGACTGGAGAACAACGCTTTTTCGAGCGTAATTTTGAACAGGCGGCCTTTATTTGACCGCGAGTCTTCATCATCATCGTCACGGAACTGGCTCTCAACCAGCCGACGATAAGCTTCTTCTTCGGCCCCGGTTGCCGGGTGCGTGAGTTTGACGATATTACGTTCCGGAAACTCGCCAGCCATCTGATCTTTCACGTCTTTTTTGAAGCGACGCACAACCAGATTTTTATCGGCAAAATCGGCGTATTCATACTCTTTCGGATTGGCAATGGCCGTCGGGTCGAGCATATTCATCAGGCTGGCAAAACTTTCAGCCTTACCGTCATGCGGCGTAGCTGAAAGCATAATCAGCGTATCGCTGCGCCCGGCGAGCAATTTTGCCAGTTTGCTGCGCAAAGAGCTGGTCCCACGTTCAGCGACATTATGCGCTTCATCGATAACAATAATATCCCACCAGGCGTTTTCCAGGTGATGGCGATATTCGATGTCCTGTTTCAGGGTATCGATGGAGATAATGGTCTTATCGAAATAATGGAACGGGTTGTGGTTGGTTGGGATGCGGTTACGCACCTTTTGTAAACCAGCGGAGTCAAGCCGCGTCAATGGAATAGCAAAACGGCTCCAGAACTCTTTCTGGAATTGCGTGAGCATGGATTTAACCGCCAGCACCAGAATGCGTTTGCCACGTCCACGGCGAATCAGTTCTGAAACCAGGATACCGGCTTCCAGCGTTTTACCCAGCCCTACCGCATCAGCAATTAATATCCGCTGGCGTGGCTGTGCCAGTGCCATGCGTGTGGGATCGAGCTGAAAGGGCATGGAGTCCATCGCAGCCTGATGTCCAAAATGGACTTTGCTGTCAGTCGGGACGCGTTGGCGTAGCTGGCTCTCTATGTACAATTGAGCCGCCTGGTAATTGGCTGACTCATCTTCCACCAGATTTGTTTTTGCTGGATCAAGAATCTCGACTTTTTGCTCCAGCTTTGTTAGAAACAGCCCTTCTTTACCGCGTACCAGCTCCGAAATGCCATCACAGGTCAGCAGGTAACCACCATCTCCGCTGTCATCCGCCCGGCGAATGCGCCACTCTGCATCACGAATAACCACCCGCATTCCAGGTGCATAATTTTGCTTATTCATCGGTTTTTCTGTCTGTATGAGGCAGTGGTGATAACACTATCCCGAGCGATATGTCGCTGCACACTGCGATAAAAAAGGGGGCTTTAAAGATAACATGAAGGGCCGCGTCAGGGGGTATAAAATGGAATGTAATGCGCAGAAATCACGTATAAATTTCAAACAACGATAGTTAAAAAGTGAGCTGAGTCAACTCCCCCACACTGAGTCGGTGGGGGAGAATTCGTTTAGCCTGCGATGATATAACTCTTCAATCCATTATCCGGGGCTATAACCAATGCCCGGCATGTTGCCAGGCGCTCGACCTGATTCGGTATTCGTCCTGAAAAATCGAAGAATGTGTCACCTGTACAACGCCAGTAACTCAGTCCCATATCGAGCAACACATAATGTTCACTGCCATCGCTGAAGGTCACGGTCAGTTCACGTCCGTGATCGGTGTTCTGATTATCTCCTGCTAACCATGAGATTTTCCCTGACCAGGCTGGCCCAAGGTAGCCCTCTTCCAGCAACGTGGTCATAACTTGCTGGCGATCCTGCTCATCAAGCCATGCGTTATAGAGTGAATCGTGTTGGCGAGAACTGTACTCTAACTTTTTAACTGAAACAGTGAGTTCGGCACGTTCTGCCAGCCCCTGTTCAACCAATTCCGTCAAAATTTCACCTAACAAACGTACAGTAAATGGGCTATTGAGATAACGATCACTATAATGGACGTGAGTAATTTCGCGTCCATTAGTAAAAACCTTCTTCCAGCCAGCATGCTGCTGAGCTATGAGTGCCCAGAAACGCGAACCAAAACCTTCCACCTGACCGTCAAGTTGTTGGCTGAGATTGATGCGTACCGCCCCGGCGGGCAATGCTGGCAGTAAGTCTTCTGCACTCAAAGTCTGACCTGAGAATGTTTTTCTGGACGCCCCTTTAATCGTCACTACCGGCGATGCCGAGCTTTGTCCCCATAATTCACCGGGCGAAACGGTGGCACTGTCGGCAGCGGCCCACTGTTGGGTTTGCCCCTCACGAGTGACCTGTGCCAGTAAGTGCCCATTCCCTTGCACAAGTTGCGCAGTGTCTATAGATTTCACTTGCAAGCATTCACCCGGTATCGCCGCTAGCGCGGAAAGCTGATGTCTGGTGCTATCAGCTAAGTTTTCCAGCTGCGTGGCAATCAGCAACTCAACATTGCCCCCAGAGGAAGCAAACTGGAGTAACTCTTTAAATAATGGCCATTGCGCAAAACTCCACTGTTCCTGCGACCCAGCAAGAACCAACGAGCAAGAATCATAAACCTCGCTGTTCAGGCATTGCGCAATACGCAAACTGAGTGGGTTGGTTTCAACCCGACTACTTTCTCCGAAGTACTGATATTCTGGCGCGAGATTAAGCCGCTGTAGACGAAGATTAGTGAGCAGGGTTAATGCCTGGTGACGATCTAATTTGCCGACATAATGCTGACTGTCGTAGCTGAGCAAGCAGTGGTGGCAGAATTTATCACAGCTGCAATCGAGCAATTTTCTGGCGTAATTAAAGACATCCGACCAATTATCGATCAATTGCACTGCATAACCCGCACCACCAGCATTATTATCGTAAATAAAGATAGAATATCCAGTGAAGCCATCGATATCGCGCGCTTGCTGTGTCGTCACGCCCAGCTCAGTATTTTCGATACCCAATTTATGCGCTAATCCTTCACGCAAAGCAACCGCAAGGGAACGCGCGGCAACATCATCCCTGATCAGTAAGCCACTATCATCACTGAGTTGCAGCTCAACCATATCTGTACGGCTGCTATATCCCAACCACAGATCTTTATGAACATGACCGTGGCACAATTTAATGTTCCCCTGCCGATCATTACTACCGCCTCTCAACAGGTAGTGTGTATTTTCCTTCTCCGGGTTCTTTAGATTCTCCGGAGTACGCTGGGGCTGGGTTTGAGATTCTGCCCGGCCACAGGAAAGACAAATTGCGTAGCCATGACCAAATTCACCCTCACTAAAGTGGAACAATTCCCCGCTATGACTAAAACGGTAACGTCCGAGTCCAGCATCGGGTAAGGAGACCCATACCGAAGAAGGTACAAGAACACGAGGATCTTTCCAGGGAAGTTGCGCAGGCATGGATACATCATTATGTGCCTGATAACGAATGTCTGTCGCGAAACCGACAGGCTGTAAATACCGCTTCACATTAAGCTGCTGTATATCTGCCTTGCAGTGGCAACATTCGACAGGCCGGGTGGCGCTGGTCGCTCCCGCGCCGCATTTACGGCAATGCCAGAACCACGGAATATGATGATCGCCAGACAGCTCCTGCCCGCTGGCAAGTACTTTACCAAGCATAATACCCGAGGAACGATATACTTTTCCGCCCAATACCACATCAGCACCAGGAGCATATTCACGTAATGCTGTGGGCAGGTCACGGCTGGGCAGTTTTTCAATGCGGCGAGAAAAGTTTTCTCCCCCTTCATTAGGGTCAGCCTGAGTGGCTTTTATTGCGCGACGTCTTTCCAGTTCATCCGCGGTCAGATAATTGAAATTGACCACGCCAACCGGGAAACCATGACCCGGCAGGAACGCTTCACTGATGAGTTTAGAAAACAGATAAGCACCGCGATAATCACGAAGCTGATAAGTGATTGCTTTGCCTGCTGGCGTTTCTTCCCACGCGCTGTTATCTGTTTTCAACGCTTCGATGTTTTCCAACAGTATGGCAAGTTGGCTTCTCCAACGAGTATCAACCAGCTGCATCATCGTTTGCGTACGAGTCAAGAGCTGTGGCGGCGTCAATGACATCAGTACAGTTCCCTGGGTAAGGCGTTTAAGTTTATCCGCCAGCTGATCGGCCTGATGATTTAACCAATGGAGAAAACGAAGACACTGGCTCTCATCACCTTCAAAGAACCATTTACAACTCAGTTTTGTCGCATCAGGAACTTCAGCTCGTAAAAACGCACCTAAAACCAATGCGTTAACATGCCGCTGAACAATACTACTGCTACCAAAACGAACCCGTGGGGCACTCGCAACGGTGTTGAACGCCCAGAGAGGGTCTTTGAATACCTCCATTCCATGCGCGGTGTTTTTACATAACGTAATGGCGGCAGATGCGCTTTCACCGCGACGGCCAGCACGGCCAGCACGCTGCAAATAATTCGCCGGAGCCGGAGGAACGTTATTCATCGCGACCAAACTCATACCACCAATATCCACGCCCATTTCCATGGTCGTGGAACAGTTCAACACATTGACTTTCCCTGCTTTAAATTGTTTTTCATTAAACTGGTTCTTCTCTGGTGTTCGCTGCGCTGAGTGTTCCTCCAGACGATACCAGCTATCTTTCAGGGCCAATCGATCACTGCGAGTAGACCATACCCCCTCCTCCCGAGCATGTTGAATGCGTTCATTACATTCCAGCCAGTGCAGGCGCTCTTCTCGCGCCATTTCTCCACCACCAGATAAACGCCAGTGACGCGCAGGAAGCTCAGGCATTTCAATCAATACAGCTTTTTCAGGTGCTATCTCTTTGCTACCTGGTAAATACGGAGAATAACCCAATAAAGTGACATCTAACGCACGGCGAGTATAGGGGCAACGCCAGACTTGCTTTGGACTGTAAAATTCAGCTTGTTGTTTAATGTCCAATTGATAACCCGATTCAAACTGACGCAGGCATGGTCGAATAGCTTCCCAGACCTCATTCATTAAGTAATTAACCAGCGCTTTCCAGTGAGCCTGCTCAGGCTGTATTGCCGGAAAGACAGCAATTAATAGCTTAATGACCCGGTTATAATGACGATCGCGTATTTGTGGCCAAAGTTGATCACGTTTCTGCCCTTTGTATTTTTTATCTGGCCCCTGCAGCATTTTTACCGGGAAACGTGCTCCCATCCAGCGAGGGTACTCCTCGTTTTCGTAAAAAACGGCACTGTTTTCACGTATAAAGAAATCAAGGGTAATCTTCAATAAATTACGCCATTCCGGTAATTGCTTATCGGGGTCGGGTAATAATGTCTTCCAGTCCTGCGGGCAGGTTGTGACTTTATCAATAAATGGATAGTGAATGGCCACCAGCCCCAGACTTTCGAGGGTCCAGGCATTTTTAGGGCGGCGACCAAACTCACTGTATAAACAAAAATCAGCAAACTGTTGTTTAGTAAGCTCAAGTCCAGACAAGTCTTTAAAACTGCCTCTCATTCTGTCCGCAAGATCCACACTGCCAACAAGTTGTTCAGACAGAGTTTGCCACGACATGGTTTTCTTCTGCTGATTGCCTGAATTGACGAGGAGTATTTGCATTGCTTCAGCATGTTCCTGACTTAAGGAACTAACCATCGGCTCGATAATTCTAAGCGCCTGAACGTCTGCTGGGCTAAGCTTCTCATTCGAAACCATCGCTTTTCTCAGTGCGTCGATGGAATTTTTTAACGGAGGGATAGAAAACTGGGTAATAAAACTCTCTAACAATGCACAATGTGCCGGACTGAGCTTTACTGATGGCTCATTAATATTTGCCAGTTCCTGATAACAAAGGGTTCGTAACGTAGCTTTATCTGCGTCCTGCTGTAATCGGGCAGAGATACGGGCGGTTCCCTGACGTGAATCCGTAAAGGTGAGCAAACGTCGACCATTAAACGGTCCTAACTGCTCTTCTCTTGTTTGCGGTAAAGGCGAAAATTCAAGCAGAGTAGGAATAATTTCATTTAAAAAAAAGGGTGCACCGAGTCGAAGCGGACGGAACAAAGGATTATTTTTCCGTTGGGTGTCACCACAACAAACACAAGCAAAGGAATTATTGCGTCCCTCACCTCGAGATTCAGGTCTTAGCAGATTTATCTCATAGTGCTTTTGCGCCTCGCGGTCGATTTTACCCGCCGTCGCTTCCTCCAGTGAAATGATATATTTTTCACCATCGCTCGCTATAAGACGATCAAATTGGGAGTTATTTTCTAATTCGTTGTTATCTTCATCTTCAGAATAAACATCGAGATCAAGAGCAAACTCATCCTCTTCGGCAGCAGCAGGTTGCGCCACCAACCAGCTCGTTCCATCACCGCGCACTTCCTCCTTGGCAGACAAATAAGCTGAACCACACCCGGAGCAACGTAAGATTTCAAATACAGGCGCACCACAGTCACAATATTGGCGTTGTTCAAACCATACCTGACCAAATGGCCAGTCACTCACACCTAATTCACTCGCTTTATGTGCGCATTGTTTATTTGAACATGCCCATAGGCCCGCGAGTGTTCGGATAAACCCATGCATACGTAATGGCGTAAAAGCTAGTGAAAATTTAGATTCACCCTCTCGCGATTTCGCCATCAGATCGAGAAGCTGCAGCAGCTCACGGTGATTAATGTCTGGCCAGGTTCTTCTGGCAACATTGAGCAATTCACTCAAACGTACCGCCAGGCGTCCGGGGCGAGTTAACGCCTGACGCAATTGCTGGGCCACACGGTAATGGCACAGCTGTTGGTAAAGTTCCTGAGAACTTAGTGAGTTAAGAGATGCTAAAGATGTGGGATATTCATGACGAATAAGAGACTCCGATATCGGCGGTATTTGTCGATAGCCGCGAACTACTTTTACATCACGTTCTGTGACCCCCGCGAGATCGGCAACAAATTTAGCAAGTTCTTTATTACCTTCAGGAGAATCTTCACCAATAGTGGCCGAGGTAGCAATGATTTGCACAGGTTTATCTGTACCAGGTCCAACATTGAAGGCCTGCATGACGCGACGTAAAAGCAGCGCTAATTCAGCTGCCTGAGAGCCAATATAACTGTGAGCCTCATCAAGGACGATATACTTCAGCATTCCCTGGGACTTTTCAATGACAGGGGCATCTTTGCGACGAATCAGCATATATTCCAGCATCGTGGTATTCGTCACCATGATGGACGGTGGGGCTTCATAAATGGCTTCCCGACTCAATGCCTGTTCAGGTACTTTGAGCTGGTCTTCCTGAACTTCATATTTGGTATGCCGGGTTTCGCCATTATATAGCGCAAAGCGTATCTTCCCTTTAAACCCGCGAGTCCACTCGCGAAGCCGCTCTTGCTGACTATTTATTAGCGCATTCAACGGATACAAGAAAATAGCCTGCGTCCCTGTTAGTGACTGCCGGGTCAAATTTTGCTGACGAATAAGATCTTCCAGCACCGGCACCATAAAACATTCTGTTTTTCCTGACCCTGTACCACTGCTCACTAATAGGGACTGCTTGTCTTCAAGAATCGTTCGCCACGCAGTTAGCTGATGACGAAACGGCACTGGCGCATTGCTCAAAGCATCAACCAGCGGGCTGGAGATCAGTTTGTCACGCAAATCCTCCATTGTTTCATCCGCGGGCATCCAGCCAAACGTACTTTCGAATACCGGATCTGCAAGCAGTGACCCCCCCAGACCTGGAGGCTGGAAATATTGAGATTCCAGATATTGACTCAACGACTTGCTCCGCAATGCCAGCTGACTTACCACCGACCTCACCGCACGCTGATGAAGCTGATTTAGAAGTGGCGCATAATGCAGTTGCTGAACGTTCATCAATGACATACTCCTGCTTGTTCAAAATAATACTGATAGATAACCCCCAATTGCTGCGGGGCTTGCTGATAGTGCAATTCAAAAAGTGCAGTTAGCTGATGCATAAGTTTATTGTTTCTTTGGGAAAGCAGCGCCGCGACTAACATCAAATTAAAACGTTTTTCAAAACGAGTGTGATATGTGTTTTCGATCCAAAATTTATTAAAAACAGATTTAAGGTCTGGAGTAATAGCACTATCCCAAAGCTCTTTAGAAAAAATGCTGACACGTCCAAAACTATCTGGGTTTCTTAATAACATCTGTTTGGCATCATTAAACTGCTCGCGGCTTACAGATGGCAATACAGTGCAACCTGCAGGTAATATCTCACTATGTGTAAGCAACATATTAGCGATGGGAACTAATCGACGATCGATATGCGCTTGATGATTTATAAATGCAATAAATGGCTGTAGTATATTTAATGCAAATGCCTTATCATTAATCTGTTTTTCCAGAGAATACCAACACTGTTCAAAGACATCTTTCCATATTGAAACAGGAATCCATCCCCATGAGAAGGGTAATTCCTCCTGTATATCATAAATAGCATCACTATCCCCAGAAAGACATGATGATATTAACAACTGAACAACCACGTAATAATTACTCGAAATTTCTCTAAATAAATCCAGTTCCAGCAAAGGCAAGCTATTATTCAACTTATATTTTTTAATGTACTCAACCAACAAATAACAAGTATTTTGCAAAGGATTATTTTTCATTTCCAAAAACAGCGCATTACAATATTCCTTGCGTTGTTCTGGCGATGCGTTGCATATAGCATTTAGAAATAAATCATCTGTCTGTAATGTAGGTAGCATCCATTTAATCACTGGTGCAATACGAATTGCACCATCAATTTTACCCACAATTAACCATGGGCCACCTTGATTATTCAACGTCGAGAAATCATAACCAGACTCATCTTTTTTCAGCAGGACTGTGCATAAGTCAGGAGTATTAAGAGAAATGGCTTCAACAACCATGTCGTCTATTTTATGATAAGGAAAAACAATAGAATCTTTTATATCAACCAGCAATCTTTCATCACCCTCAATAAAACGGCCATCGTAGCGTTTAATATTGAGTGTTGTTTTGTCCTTACCAAATCTGTCAGAGTAAAAATCAACACGTAATGTACTATCATTTTTCCATGCACATACAAGCATGGCGTTCAGCAGATTATAATTCTCATAAAGTGAAATCTGTTGCAATTTTTCATTACGGCCAGATAACAATGGAATATCCGCATGTAAATAATGAAATTTTTCAGACATCGGGTTTTCATCCAACAACTCGATATTAAGATATCCTTTCCCGGCACAAGATATTGTTAACAGCTCAGCGTCCACGCCATGCAAATGTGCTATAGATGCAACACCGTCGAAATGAACAGAACCATCATTACTTACAAACCGTCCACCGCTAACGGGCTTAGGTAATAACAATTTAAGATTAGAACCATCTTTCCAGGATACTCGTAAATTGATGGTGCTCTCTAGCATCTGTGATGAATTACAATCAATAACACACTCGTTTTGCAAATAATCTGATTTAAGTGTTACTTTTTCATTGTTTGAATATTTATCAACCCTTGCATCCGTTATACCAGAGAGTACAATAACTCCTTGCTGAGCAGTCTCGGGAATAATTTGAATATCGAAATCTGCTGGCAGAATCACAACTTTACCGCTAAATAAAACCTCACCATTGACTATTCGCCTGACTTCTATCTGCCCTTTCGGCATTACTGATGCGACAGAAAACCGGGAGTTGTTACCTGAACGAATGGATCGCCAAAAAAGTTCGTTCTCTGGGACAATGCCATGCTGCATATCCTTTTTCCAGCCGATCTTTGGCCAAGCACGATGGACAGGATAATCAGATTTTACCAGATCGATCTCTGTCGGTTTTATATAATACTCAATCGCAGAATCATAAAGTTGCTGCGTGCGAATCGTACAAACTGCGCCATCATGTAAAACAACGCTGAATACTCCGCTTATTTTAGTTAAGCTACGTTCACTATTTTTCAGCAACCTCGGGATATCAAACTCACCTTCTCCACTAATATCCAAATGACTATTTGTCGGTAGCGAAATAAAAAGAGAGTTTTGCCTGGAACTAACAGAGCCCATGCCGACAAGTTTTAACTGCGACTCGCTCTCATTCATCGCTTCAAAAACCCATGGTAAATCTTCGGTAAGCTCATAACCCCCTTTGGGAATTACGTGACCTAGCAGAATCGGCCCTTCATGGAGCGACAACGATATTTCGGTCATCGCATCTGCCCCAGAGAGTTTTTGCATAGCGAAGGGTAATAACTCTACTCGCCAATCTTGCTGTTCATAACGGCTTAGCATTGCCAACCGGGCCCCACCATTTCTCCATTTTGCAGAAATGATGAGTCGTGTCTGTTCCGGCTGAATATTGCTTTCAAACAGGGATATTAACTGTTCAGTACGCATTGTGGCCGGAAATCGAAACCGGGCATCGCAATACCAACTGTCATCAACATCAACCCATATCCTTTCAACCAGCACATTGCTTGATATACGGGGCTCTGAAGATTGAGAAAGTAATCGTCTTACAATCTCTGAGGCATTCTCTTCCGGGAGTACCAACGGAAGTTGAAGATGCCAGTCAGGATATTGTTTGCGTAGTGAGGAAACGGGGTCCTGACCATGAGTGGGATGCTCATTGAGTAACGTATGAAGTGTCTCGCAAAATTCACCAGCTATTTCATAGACGAGTTCATTTTGCATTGTCGCAGGAATAGTGTCGCCCAGTTCTTGTGCGATTATTTCCGCAGGACGCCTTGACGATTGCCCACGTAGTGCCTGATAAACTCGTTTGAAATAGGTTATTAAATAGCCACTTTCATTTTCAATCATCCGGATGGGCAAACCGCCTTCGCAAGCCAGAGTATGCAGATAACCCGATGCTTGACCCAGACTTCTCACCTTTCTTTTCCAGTAACGAATCCCATCATTTACCAGCTTTTGCCGATGTGCGTAAGGTACCTTCCAGCCAATCGATTCTAAAATAACGTCCCATCTTGGATGTCCTGCAGTATGGTTACGGCGGATAAACTCAGCGGCGTATATGCTGAACAAAACATCACTGTAAGAAATGAATATGGTTTTGGGGTAGTTACGTGGAACATGGGCACGAAGAAGAGCAGCCAAACTTTCATACTCTGCATCATGACAACGGTAAGCATACAGCGCCCTCCCATCAGCTCCGGGTAATGAACGACTGCTAAAAAACGCATTGAGCCATCGCAAAAGTGGGTTAACTGGAGTTTTCACAAGCAACCTGCCTTCGATTGATACAATTAGTAACAGATTACTATGATTGCAGGAAAGCTCAACGCCTGAGACCAACAAAATATGATAGAAATCATGTATATCTTGGCGAAAGTTGATACAATCAACGAAGATTCACTGGTTTAAAGGCCACATATTTTACAAGGTGTACATACAAATTTTACACCAGCATTACTAACTGTGATTATTACAGGAATAACAATGTTAGCTCAGCTTTTTGAACATTTGTTTCAATCAATTGATTCCACACTCGTCACAAACATTTTTATTTGGGCTGTTATCTTTGTATTTTGTGCTGCTTGGTGGTGTGATCATAAAAATATTCATAACAAATTCCGAGAGTACGCTCCAACATTAATGGGAGCATTAGGCATACTGGGTACTTTTATCGGTATCATTATTGGATTGCTTAATTTTAATACTGAAAGCATTGATACCAGCATCCCTGTATTATTAGGAGGTCTTAAGACAGCATTCATTACCAGTATTGTTGGAATGTTTTTCGCAATTTTGTTTAATGGATTAGATGCTTTCTTTTTTGCCAATAAACGTCGCCTATTGGAGGCGAATACTCCAGCGTCGGTTACTCCTGAGCATATCCATCAAGAATTAAAAGAACAAAATAAACATTTAGTGAAGTTAATCTCTGGCATGAGTGGTAGCGAAGAGGGTTCCATTGTTGCCCAAATAAAACTACTGCGTAATGAAATCAGTGATGCCTCCCGGGCACAAATATCTAACCATTCTAATTTCAGTAATAAGCTCTGGGAACAATTACAGCAATTTGCAGACCTGATGGCAAAAGGAGCAACCGAACAAATTATCGATGCCCTTAGGCAAGTTATTATTGATTTCAACAATAATTTAACTGAACAATTCGGTGAGAATTTCAAAGCACTTGATACTTCTGTAAAAAAACTTGTCGACTGGCAGGAAAACTATAAAAACCAAGTTGAGCAGATGGGTGAGCAATACCAACAAAGTGTTGAATCTTTAGTCGAAACCAGAAAAGCTGTCGCAGGGATCTGGGAAGAATGCAAAGAGATTCCTCTTGCGATGGCTGAGCTTCGTGACGTGCTGCAAGTGAATCAGCACCAAATTGGTGAACTCTCCCGTCATCTGGAAACCTTTGTCGCCATACGCGATAAGGCAACTGATGTTTTACCTGAAATTCAAACAAAAATGTCTGAAGTGGGTGAACTCTTAAAATTAGGTGCCGCGAATGTCAGCGCGTCTCTTGAACAAACCAGTCAGCAGATACTTATCAATGCTGATTCGATGCGAGTTGCCCTTGATGAAGGCACTGAAGGTTTCAGACAGTCAGTGACTCAGACACAGCAAGCTTTTGCATCAATGGCCCATGATGTCAGCAATTCCTCTGAAACTCTTACCAGCACGCTAGGAGACACTATTACGGAGATGAAACAAAGTGGTGATGAGTTCCTGAAATCTCTGGAAACACACTCAAGAGAATTGCATCGAAATATGGAACAAAACACTACTAATGTTATTGATATGTTCAGTAAGACAGGTGAGAAATTTAATCAACAATTATCCAGCAATGCCGATAACATGTTTGGTTCAATGCAATCTTCGTTTGATAAAGCAAGCGCGGGACTGACATCTCAGGTGAAAGAGTCAATTGAGAAATTTGGTAGTTCAATTAACGAGCAGTTACATGCTTTTGAGCAAGCAACAGAGCGCGAAATGAATCGTGAGATGCAATCACTAGGGAATGCTCTGCTCTCAATCAGCAAAGGTTTTGTCGGTAACTACGAGCGACTACTCAAAGAGTATCAAGCTGTCATGGGACAACTGCAAACATTAATTTCTGCTAATCAAAAACGAGGATAATTGCTAATGGATAAAATCCTTGGCAAGCAGGCCCCTAAAAAAGATCAAGATAATGAACATTGGGTTTCAATGTCAGATTTAATGGCAGGTCTGATGATGGTATTTATGTTTATTTCTATCGCCTACATGCACTATGTGCGTATTGAAAAAGAAAAAATTAAAGAAGTGGCTGTCGCCTATGAAAATGCTCAACTTCAACTCTATAATGCACTAGAAACTGAGTTTACAAAGGATTTGCCAGCTTGGGATGCTGAAATTGACAAACAAACTCTTGAGGTCCGTTTTAAATCACCCGATGTCTTATTTGGTTTAGGTAGCACAGAGCTTAAGCCAAAATTTAAACAGATCCTTGATAATTTCTTCCCTCGCTACCTTAAAGTTCTTGATAACTACCAGGAACATATTACTGAAGTACGTATTGAGGGACATACAAGTACTGACTGGACTGGAGCGTCCAATTCTGACATGGCCTATTTTAATAACATGGAACTCTCGCAAGGGCGAACACGAGCAGTACTGCAGTATGTCTATGGTTTAAAAGAAAGCGCAGCACACCAGAAGTGGGTAAAAAGTAACTTTGCTGCCGTTGGATATTCTTCCGCACACCCTATTCTTGATAAATCTGGTAAAGAAGATCCCAATCGCTCTCGCCGAGTAACATTTAAAGTTGTAACAAATGCCGAGTTGCAGATTAGAAAAATAATTCAGGAGTAAGAGATGAAATTATCTATCGACATTTCTGAACTTATTCAGTTAGGAAGAAAAATGTTGCCGGAAGGCGTTGATTTTTTCCTTGACGAAACGCCTGTAGTTTTTGATCCAATTGATATCGAACTTTCTGCAGGTAAAGAAGTTAGAATTGAAGATCTTGATCCCGGCAGTGGTCTTATTTCCTACCAAGGGAGACAGGTTCTTTTGTATATTAGAGACCATACCGGACGTTATGATGCGGCTATTGAAGATGGAGAGAAAGGGAAGCGATTTCATATTGCCTGGTGTAGAACATTAGATGACATGCGCCATAAAAATCGATTTGAACGGTATCATGCAACAAATCGTGTTGATGGCTTATTTGAAATTGATGATGGGCTCGGTCGGAGCCAAGATGTCGCTCTTAAAGTTTGTATGAACTGCCTAGAACGCCTTAATTACAAAGGAAGTATAGATAAACAACAGAAAAGAGTAATATTTAAATCATTTTCTTTGAATGAATTTTTTTCAGATTATAGTACCTGCTTTCGCCATATGCCTAAAGGAATCTATGATAAATCAAATAGCGGCTATGTAGAAAATTGGAAGGATATATCCAGAACTACTCGAGAACAAGCTAACTACAAATGTAATGATTGTGGTGTGAATTTAATGTCCATGAAAAGTCTATGCGATGTTCACCACAAAAATGGTATTAAATATGATAACTCAGCTGAAAATCTACTCGTCTTGTGTAAAGATTGCCATCGAAAGCAACCTTTGCACGAAGGAATATTTGTCACTCAGGCTGACATGGCAATCATTCAACGCTTACGTTCCCAACAAGGGCTTTTGAAGGCTGAATCCTGGAAGGATATTTACGATCTGACAGATCCATCGATTCATGGTGATATAAACATTATGCAACACAAAGGATACCCGCCACCAGTTCCGGGATTAGACTTACAAAACGCGGAGCATGAAATTATTGCTACCGTAGAAGCTGCCTGGCCGGTTTCAAAAATTGCAGTAAATTTAACACCGGTAAAAGTCGATGGTTGGAAAGTATTCTCCGTGGGAGAACTCGTTAAAGAAATACAATCTGGGGTTATTTTCTAATAATATAACCCAAGTCTGAACAAACAGCAGTTGATTATTAATACTAATCTCTGTAAATTTTGACTTGGGTTCTCTTAATAATTCATATTTATCTATCGTCAAAAGACTGTTTGTAAATCTTAGAATAATCAAATGGTGAAGTCTGCTTCTCCCGATTCGCATCCAGATAATCAGCCCACCACTGCAGCATTAACCTGCGCTCTCCCAGATGCTCTGCCTTGTGGATGTAAGCTGCTCGCACAGAGCTACGCTCCTGATGGCTCATCTGCCGCTCTACGGCATCCCTCGACCATAGACCCGATTCAATCAATGAGCTACAGGCCATTGTCCTGAAACCATGCCCACACACTTCCTTTTTCGTGTCATACCCCATCACTCGCAAAGCCTTGTTAACCGTATTCTCACTCATCGGCTTACGAGGATCGTGATCGCCAACGAAGATCAGCTCTCGGTTCCCATTCATGCTTTTGATCTTTTCCAGAATAGCTAAGGCCTGACGCGATAAGGGAACAAGATGAGGTGTCCGCATCTTTGAACCACGCTGAGAATGTTTAACACCTTCCAGCGGTTCACGCTCTCCGGGAATCGTCCACATAGCCGTTTCAAAATCCACTTCTGTCCAGCGAGCAAAACGTAGCTCGCTCGAACGGATGAAAACCAGTAACGTCAAATCCACAGCTAACCGCGTTAATGGTCTGCCGGTGTAGTTATCAATACGATGGAGTAACTCAGGAATGCGGTTGAGATCTAGCGCAGCGCGATGCTTTCGTTTAGCTGTTGCGATCGCACCAGCGATCTCTTGTGCAGGATTGTAATCAATTAAGCCGTTCTGTACCGCAAAGCGCATTATTGCCGTTGTTCGCTGTTGAAGACGCGCAGCCACTTCAAGGCGTCCTGACTTTTCCACGGCTTTAATTGGAACCAGTAAGTCACGAGTACCAATATCTTTGATATTTCGCTTCCCAACCGAAGCAAATAAATTGTCTTCCAGGCTTTTCAATACACGAGCACTATGCGATGTAGATCATTTCTGATTGCTGGCGTGCCAGTCTCTGGCAACCACTTCAAAAGTTATCGCCTCTTGCTCCTGCTCTACCTTAACGGCTTTCTTATTCTCACTGGGATCGACGTCATTAGCTAATAGCTTACGGGCTTCGTCCCGGCGTGCCCTGGCATCCGCCAGCGACACTTCAGGGTATTTCCCCAGCGCCAGCATCTTCTCTTTCCCACCGAAGCGATAACGAAGCCGCCAATATTTGGAGCCGTTAGGGTGAACCAGCAAAACCATGCCTTCACCGTCAGTCAGTTTATAGGCTTTTGCTTCAGGCTTAGCTGAACGAACCTTCACATCACTCAGAGCCATGATGAGTATCCTTTCAAGGGTTCTGTGTGGGTACAAATATTATCGAACCGAGATATACCCGCAGTTGTACCCGCATCAGTAAGTTGATGTAGATTGAATCTGGTTGACTTAGGTTGAGTGAAAAAGCAAGGAAAGCCTTGTGAATACTGGATTTCAGGCACAAAAAAAGACGTCCGTTGACGTCTATTGATGTTCCGATGGTGCCGAAGGCCGGACTCGAACCGGCACGTATTTCTACGGTTGATTTTGAATCAACTGCGTCTACCGATTTCGCCACTTCGGCACTGAAGGGGATGCGGAAACGTTCTGGATTATACCTGTCGGTGGCGGCCATGCAAGCGACAGCGTGTCGTCATTGCGCTAAGTGTTGAAAAAAACAGCGCTATCCTGCGCAGCGTCACCTTTTGCTGCCGTTCCACAGCGCGACTGCCACCAGCAACCCTCCTCTCACAACCCCCACAACCCCAACTCCACCTGCCAGCCACTCCCCTTTCCCCTTGATCCCCCCAAACCCCACTCAATCTTATCTCAACTTGTTCTCACCCCACTCTCACCCGCATCCCCAGCACAACCCAACGTTCCCCACCCATCCCCAATATCCACTCCCCAACTATTCCCCCTAACCCCACCTACCACCATTCCCATATATTCCAGAAAGTTTTAGCCAATGCCTTTTTGTTATTCATCCGTTCCCGCAGCTGCGTATTAATTTCATCAATATTTTTATAACTTTACATTAATGAAAAGTTTTCTTTTTGCCGTTTATTCCAGGATTTTCCTCAGGCGTGAAGGGTTCCGGTAAACACTATTTTTACTAGTCGCTGTACGAGTCTTGATGGACATATTCACTCGATGAATTAACTCAGGAGAATACTTGTGACGACGTTAAAACCTTTGCTGGCCCGCAACCGCAGCTGGGCGCTGCAGAAGTGTCAGCATGACCCGGACTATTTCGAAAAATGGGTCGACGGGCAGCGGCCCCACTCGCTGTGGATCGGCTGCTCCGACAGCCGCGTGCCCGCCGAGGTGCTCACCGGCAGTCAGCCCGGCGAGCTCTTTGTCCACCGCAATATCGCCAACATGCTCGACCCCGCCGACGACAACGTCATGAGCGTCCTGCAGTATGCCCTCCACTACCTTGAGGTGGAGCGGGTGGTGCTCTGCGGCCACTACGGCTGCGGCGGTGTGCAGGCGGCGCTCTCCCTGCCCACCCTGCCGCTGGCGCAGGAGTCCTCGGCGCTGGCTCGCCGCATCGGCCAGTTGCGCCGCACCCTGCATCACGAAATGGCGCAGATTGCCGATGGGTGTGGTGTTGAGGCTTCCCCCGGCGCCGGCGCCAGCACCGGCGCGGAGCACTCTCGCCATGCGCTGGACGCCCTGGTGGAAGCCAACGTTCGCGCCCAGTTCGCCCGTCTGCTGGAGAGTGAACCGGTGCAGACGGTGCTCGCCAGCGGGCGACCGCTCAGCCTGCACGGCTGCGTCTACGATCTGGCTTCCGGCCATTTAACCACCCTCGTCGAACACCTCTCACCGCAGGAGCACGCCCCATGAACACGCTTCGTCAGGACTCTCTCGCCGGCATCGTCGTCTTCCTTGTCGCCCTGCCGCTGTGCCTCGGCATCGCCCAGGCCAGCGGCTTACCGCCCTTCGTCGGCCTGCTGACCGGCATCATCGGCGGCCTGGTCGTCACCACCCTCAGCCCCTCCCGCTTCGCCGTCAGCGGCCCCGCCGCCGGACTGGTCACCATCGTCGTCGCCGCTATTGAATCCCTGGGTTCCTTCTCCCTCTTCCTGATGGCGCTGGTGCTGGCCGGCGTGCTGCAGCTGCTGTTCGGCATTCTGCGGGCCGGGCGCTTTATCTCGCTGGTTCCCGCCAGCGTCATCAAAGGCATGCTGGCGGCGATCGGCATCCTGCTGATTATGCAGCAGATCCCCGTTGCGCTCGGCAGCGCAGAAGAGACCGGGCTCGTTGATATCGTGAAGGGTAACGCCACCTTCTCCCTCAGTGCTATCGCCGTCGCCGCGGGCGGCCTGCTGGTGCTCTGGCTGTGGGGCTCGCCGCTTATCCGCCGGGTGAAGAGCCTGCGCTGGATCCCCGGGCCGCTGATCGCCGTCCTGCTCGGCTGCGTGACCACCCTGCTGCTGACCCATTTTGCGCCGCAGCAGCTGGCCGCTCTGCCGCGTATTACCCTGCCGGCGTTCGGCAGCCTCGGCGACCTGCTGGGCGAGCTGGAATCTCCGGCGTGGAGCGCGTGGCGCAATCCGTCGGTGTGGGTGGTGGCGGTGACCCTGGCGCTGGTCGCCAGCCTCGAAACCCTGCTCAGCCAGGAGGCGCTGAAAAAACTGCGCCCGCAAAACCCGCCGCCTTCGCCGAACCGCGAAATGGTCGCCCAGGGCGTGGGAAATCTGCTCTCCGGCGTGCTGGGGGCGATGCCGATCACCGCGGTGATCGTCCGCAGCTCGGTGAACGTCAGCAATGGCGCGCAGAGCAAACTGTCGATCTTTATCCACGGCGTGCTGCTGTTGATCTGCAGCCTGTGGTTCAGCGGCCTGCTGACCTTAATCCCGCTCGCCAGCCTCGCCGCCGTGCTGCTGTATACCGGCTATAAGCTGGCGACGCCGCGGCTGTTCATCGAGCAGTTCCGCCAGGGTGCGGCGCAGTACGTTCCGTTCCTCGCCACCATCGGCGGGATTATCGCCTGCGGCATGCTGGCGGGGATCGGGATTGGTCTTGCCACCCAGATGGCGTTCAGCCTCTGGCGCAGCCATCGCCACTCGCTGCAGCTGGCGCGCTACGATGACCACTACGTGCTGCGCATCCAGCAGAATCTGACCTTTATGCACAATCCGCATCTGCTGGCCCTGCTGGCGAAGATTCCGGAAAAGAGCGTGGTGATCGTCGAGCACGACAGCGTCGGCTACCTCGACCCGGACGTGCGGGCGGTGCTGGATGATTTTGCCGAGAACGCCCCGCAGCGCGGCATCCGCCTTAATCAGTGGCCGCTGGCCAGCCGCTGACCTTAACGGGCGGCTGGTCCGCCCGCTTCGCGACCCCTCCGATTGCCAAGCGCCGGGGAATACCATGCTCTACACTTTCTGGGTTATCACGCCAACCCCAAGGAAATGAACATGAGCATCATTAAAAGCTACGCCGCCAAAGAAGCGGGCGCCGATCTGTCGCTGTGGGAATACGATGCCGGTGAGCTGCAGCCGGAAGATGTCGAAGTTGAAGTGGAATACTGCGGGATCTGCCATTCGGACCTGTCGATGATCGACAACGAATGGGGGATGTCGAGCTACCCGCTGGTGGCCGGTCACGAGGTGATTGGCCGGGTGGCGGCGCTGGGCAGCGCGGCGCAGGATAAAGGGCTGAAGATTGGCCAGAAGGTCGGCATCGGCTGGACGGCGCGCAGCTGCGGCCATTGCGACGCCTGCATCAGCGGCAACCAGATCAACTGTCTGGAAGGCTCAGTGCCGACCATTCTTAACCGCGGCGGTTTCGCCAATAAGCTGCGCGCCGACTGGCAGTGGGTGATCCCCCTGCCGGAGAGCATCGATCTGGCGTCCGCCGGCCCGATGCTGTGCGGCGGCATCACCGTCTTTAAACCGCTGCTGACCCACCACGTGACCGCCACCAGCCGCGTCGGGGTGATCGGCATCGGCGGCCTCGGCCATATCGCCATTAAGCTGCTGCGGGCGATGGGCGCGGAAGTGACCGCCTTCAGCTCCAACCCGGCCAAAGAGCAGGAAGTGCTGGCGATGGGCGCCGATCGCGTGGTCAACAGCCGGGATCCGGAAGCCTTAAAAGCGCTGGCCGGTCAGTTTGACCTGATCATCAACACCGTGGCGGTGGATCTCGACTGGCAGCCGTACTTCCAGGCGCTGGCTTACGGCGGCAATTTCCACACCGTCGGCGCGGTGATGAAGCCGTTCCCGGTACCGGCCTTTACCCTGATCGGCGGCGACCGCAGCATCTCCGGCTCGGCGACCGGTAACCCGTCCGAACTGCGCACGCTGATGAAGTTTGCCGGGCGCAGCAAAGTGGCTCCGACCACCGAGCTGTTCCCGATGTCGCAGATTAACGAAGCGCTGAAGCACGTTCGCGAAGGCAAAGCCCGCTACCGCGCGGTGCTGAAAGCCGACTTCTGATCCTTCTCTCCCGCCGGGCGGCCCGCTCGCCCGGCGTTTTCCCCGTTGCTTCATCAAACCGTCATCTCCCCGCCATGCCTCTGTAGTCATTGCTTCCCACAATCCGGGCTTCGATAAATGGCTGAACGAGATGCGCGTCACCATGAGAAAGACCTGGCTTCCCTGGCTGATCCTGTCGCCTTCCCTGCTGTTTTTACTGCTGTTTACCTGGTTCCCGCTGGGGCGTTCGGTGTATGACAGCCTGTTTGATACCCGCATGGCCAGCGACGGCGCGCAGTATGTCGGGCTGGATAACTTCGCCCGCCTGTTTGCCGACGGCGTTTTCTGGCAGTCGCTGGTCAATAATCTGCTCTATATCCTGCTGACGGTGGTGCCTGGGGTGACCCTCGCCCTGCTGCTGGCGGTCGCCCTGAGCGAGAACCATCGCGTCAACCGCTGGCTGCGCACCGCCTTTTTCTTCCCGATGATTATCCCGATGGTCAGCGCCGCCGCGCTGTGGCTGTTTATCTTTATGCCCGGCCTCGGCCTGCTCGACCACTATCTGGCGAAGCTGTTTGGCCCAATGAACAACAACTGGCTGGGACGCAGCAACAGCGCGCTGCTGGCCCTGGCGTTGATCGGCGTGTGGAAGTTCGCCGGCTACTACATGCTGTTTTTCCTCGCCGGGCTGCAGAGCATTCCGGCCTCGACGCGGGAAGCGGCGCTGATGGAGGGGGCTACCCGCACGCAGGTCTTTTTTAAGGTCACGCTACCGCTGCTGCGCCCGACCCTGAGCTTTGTGATCACCACCGCGCTGATCTACTCCATCACCCAGATCGACCACGTGGCGGTGATGACCCGCGGCGGGCCGGACAACGCCACCACCGTGCTGCTCTATTACATCCAGAATCTCGCCTGGGATACCCACGACCTCGGTAAAGCCTCCGCCGCCACCTTCCTCACCCTGGCCGGGCTGTTCGCCTTCTCGCTGATTAACCTGAAACTGCTGGAGAAAGGAGCCCACTATGAGCGCTGAAATCTCGCCGCTGCTGGTCCGCACGCCCGCCGCCGCCCGTCCGCTGTGGCTGCGCCTGCGCCGCTCGTCGCCCTTTACGCTCACAGTATTAATGTGCTGCATGGCGCTGCTGTGGGTCAGCCCGTTTATCTGGATGCTGGCGACCTCGTTCAGCGCTACCACCTTCGGCGACGATATGGCGTCGCTGCTGCCGCGCCTGCCGCTGACTCTCGATAACTTCCGCGACGCCTGGAACAGCGCCGACTGGCTGAGCCTGTACGCCAACACCCTTATCTTCACCTTCGGCACCTTCTTCGTGCAGCTGTTGACCATCACCACCGCCGGGTACGTCTTCGCCTGCCACGAGTTTCGCGGCAAGCAGACGCTGTTTCTCCTGTTCCTGGTGCAGCTGATGATCATGCCGGTGGTGATGATGGTGCCAAACATGCTGACCCTGAAAACCTTCGGCCTGCTCAACACCCTCACCGGGGTGATGATGCCCTATTTCACCTCGGCGTTCGGCGTGTTCCTGATGCGTCAGGCGTTCCTCGCCATCCCGAAAGAGCTGGAGGAGGCGGCGCTGATGGAGGGCTGCCGCTGGTGGCAGGTGCTGTTCCGCGTGCTGCTGCCGATGTCCTGGCCGTCGGTGCTGGCCTTCGCCACCGTCAGCATTACCTACCACTGGAACGAGTACCTGTGGCCGCTGATGATGCTCAACGATCCCGATAAGCAGGTGCTGACCGTCGGGCTGGTCTCCTTCGCCATGGGCGCCGAATCCGGCGGCCAGTGGGGCACCATCGGCGCCGGGACGCTGATGGTCTGCCTGCCGCTGATGCTGGCGTTCATCCTTTTTCAGAAACAGTTCCTGCGGAGCTTCGGCTTCTCCGGGATCAAATAAGGAGTGATTCATGCTGTTAGCGCACATTTCCGATACCCATTTCCGCAGCCGCGGCGAGAAGCTGTACGGCTTTATCGACGTCAATGCCGCCAACGCCGACGTGGTCTCCCAGCTTAACGCGCTGCGCGAGCGCCCGGACGCGGTGGTGGTGAGCGGGGATATCGTCAACTGCGGCCGCCCGGAGGAGTATCAGGTGGCCCGCCAGATCCTCGGCAGCCTGAACTATCCGCTGTATCTGATCCCCGGCAACCACGACGACAAAGCCCATTTTCTCGAGCATCTTCACCCGCTGTGCCCGCAGCTGGGCAACGATCCGCAAAATATGCGCTATGCGGTGGATGACTTCGCCACCCGCCTGCTGTTTATCGACTCCAGTCATGCCGGCACGTCAAAAGGCTGGCTGACCGACGAGACCATCAGCTGGCTGGAGGCGCAACTGTTCGAGGGCGGCGACAAACCGGCAACGATCTTTATGCATCACCCGCCGCTGCCGCTGGGCAATGCGCAGATGGACCCGATCGCCTGCGAAAACGGCCACCGTCTGCTGGCGCTGGTGGAGCGTTTCCCGTCACTGACGCGCATCTTCTGCGGCCACAACCACAGCCTGACCATGACCCAGTATCGCCAGGCGCTGATCTCCACCATTCCCGGCACCGTCCATCAGGTGCCGTACTGCCACGAAGACACCCGGCCCTATTACGACCTCTCCCCGGCCTCGTGCCTGATGCACCGTCAGGTCGGCGATCAGTGGGTGAGCTACCAGCACTCGCTGGCCCACTACGCCGGGCCGTGGCTGTACGACGAAAACATCAGTTGCCCAACGGAAGAGCGCTAACCGCCATGCTCAGTCTGCAAAACATCAGTAAACGTTTCGACGGCAAACCGGCGCTCAGCGCCCTGTCGCTGGATATTCACGAAGGCGAATTCGTGGTGCTGGTCGGCCCGTCGGGCTGCGGGAAAAGCACCCTGCTACGCCTGCTCGCCGGGCTGGAACCGGTCAGCGAAGGCCAAATCTGGCTGCATGATGAGAACATCACCACCACCACGCCGCGCGAGCGCAACTTCGCAATGATCTTCCAGAACTATGCCCTGTTCCCCCATCTGTCGGTGCGCGACAACATCACCTTCGGCATGAAGGTGCGCAAGGAAGAGAAAAGCAGCTGGCAGCCGCGGGTGGATAAAGTGGCGCAGATGCTGCAGCTGGAGGCGCTGCTCGACCGCAAACCGGCGAAGCTCTCCGGCGGCCAGCGCCAGCGGGTGGCGATGGCCCGGGCGATCGTGCGCAATCCGCGGCTGTTCCTGATGGACGAGCCGCTCTCCAACCTCGACGCCCGCCTGCGCAGCGAAGTGCGCGACAGCATTATGGCCCTCCACCAGCAGCTGAAAACCAGCACCATCTATGTGACCCACGATCAGACCGAGGCGATGTCGATGGCCGACCGCATCGTGGTGATGAACGGCGGCCACGTACAGCAGGTCGGGCGCCCGGAGTATCTGTACGCCAACCCGGCCAACCTGTTCGTCGCCGGGTTTATCGGTTCGCCGGCGATGAACCTCCTGTCGCTGCCCTGCGCCAACGGTGAAGTACTGTTGGGAGAACAGCGCCATCCGCTGCCGCCGCGCCACCGGGATCAGACCCGCGTCTGGCTGGGCGTTCGCCCGGAACATATTACCGACCGCGTGGAGGAGGGCCATCTGCGCCTGCCGGCCACCGTTCTGCAACGAGAACTGATGGGAGCCGATTATCTGCTCCACGTCAGCACCCCGATCGGCACCCTGCGCTTTAGCCGCCGCCACCGCGGCACGGTGCCGGAGAAAGGCGAGTCGCTACCGATCGGCTTTTCGCCTGCCGATGTGCATCTTTTTCATGCTGAGACCCAGCATAATTTACTGATGGAGTGTAATCATGTTTAAACCTCTTACGGTGGTCGCGGTTGGCCTCAGTCTGGCCCTGAGCGGCGCGGCGCTGGCGAAAGAAAAAATAGACTTCATGTTCCCGGCGCCGGTGGACGGCAAGCTGACCATGGAGATGACCCGCGTCATTAAGCAATTCAACGACTCGCAGCAGGATGTTGAAGTGCGCGGGATCTTCACCGGCAACTACGACACCACCAAGATCAAAGCCGAATCGGCGCAGAAGGCCGGCCAGCCGCCGGCGCTGGTGATCATGTCCGCCAACTTCACCACCGATCTGGCGCTGAAAGATGAGATCCTGCCGATGGATGAGCTGTTTAAATATGGCGATCAAAAGGCCGGCGATTTTCTGCATAAGGAATTCTGGCCCGCAATGCATAAGAACGCCCAGGTGATGGGCACCACCTATGCGATCCCGTTCCATAACTCGACGCCGATCCTCTACTACAACAAGACGATGTTCGATCGGGCCGGGATCAAACAGCCGCCGCAGACCTGGGCCGAGCTGCTGGCCGATGCCAAAAAGCTGACCGACGAGAGCAAAGGCCAGTGGGGGATCATGCTGCCGTCGACCAACGACGACTACGGCGGCTGGATCTTCTCGGCGCTGGTGCGCGCCAACGGCGGGAAATACTTTAACGAAGACTATCCGGGCGAGGTCTATTACAACTCGCCGACCGCCATCGGCGCCCTGCGCTTCTGGCAGGATCTGATCTACAAGGACAAGGTGATGCCGTCCGGGGTGCTGAACTCGAAGCAGATCAGCGCCGCGTTCTTCTCCGGCAAGCTCGGGATGGCGATGCTCAGCACCGGCGCGCTGGGCTTTATGCGCGAGAACAGCAAAGACTTTGAGCTTGGGGTGGCGATGCTGCCGGCCAAAGAGCAGCGCGCGGTGCCGATCGGCGGCGCCAGCCTGGTGAGCTTTAAAGGCATCAACGACGCGCAGAAGAAAGCGGCGTATCAGTTCCTGACCTATCTGGTGAGCCCCGAGGTGAACGGCGCGTGGAGCCGCTTCACCGGCTACTTCTCGCCGCGCAAGGCGTCATACGATACGCCGGAGATGAAGGCCTATCTGCAGCAGGATCCGCGGGCGGCGATCGCCCTTGAGCAGCTGAAGTACGCCCATCCATGGTACTCCACCTGGGAGACCGTGGCGGTGCGTAAGGCGATGGAGAACCAGCTGGCGGCGGTGGTCAATGATGCCAAAGTGACGCCGGAAGCGGCGGTGCAGGCGGCGCAGAAGGAAGCCGACGCGCTGATGAAACCGTATGTGGATAAGACCGCGCTGGCGGAAGTGAAGTGACGCTTTACCCGTCATCGTCATCCTCACCCCGGCCCTCTCCCTGAGGGAGAGGGAACTGTCCGGCGCTGTGGTTAAGCCCTGGGTCCGGTTGAGAAAGGAAAAAAGCAGGCCATACCCGGTATGGCCTGAAAATGTCACAACGATTAGATCCCTGCCGTTTCGCGAATATATTTGCGCGCTTTGACGGCGTATTCGAAAGGATTGGCCAGAGCAGGATCCTGCTCGGCTTCCACTACCATCCAGCCTTTATAGCCAAAGTCGTCCAGCAGCTTGAACACCGGACGGAAATCGATCACCCCGTCGCCCGGGACGGTGAAGGTGCCTTTTTTCACGCCGTCGAGGAACGACAGGCCGTCACGGCGCACCTGGTCGATCACCGGCGGGCGGACGTCCTTCAGATGGACGTGGTTGATGCGCGGCAGATACTTTTTGAGGATCGCCAGCATCGGCGCTTCGCCGCCTTCGGAATACCAGGCGTGGCCGGTGTCGAACAGCAGGAAGACGCCCTCGTCCACCAGCGACATAAATTTGTCGATTTCCGCGGTGGTCTGAATGCCGGTGCCCATGTGGTGATGCAGACAGACCTGCATCCCCTTCTCCGCCGCCAGGCGGCCGAGGGTGTTGTAGCCTTCTGCCACCCGCTGCCACTCTTCGTCGCTGAAGCACGGCTTCGCATCGCCGAGGATCGGTTTATCCAGCCCCTGGATGCTGCCGCTCTGCTCGGAGCAGCCAATCACTTTCGCGCCCATCGCATGAAGGAAGTTCATGTGATTGACGAATTCATCAATGGTTTTTTCCCGCTGGCCGTTGGCGAAAAAGGTGCTGAACCAGGCGTTGCAGATCTGAATGCCGCGGATATCCAGCATCGGCTTGAGGACCGCCGGGTCGCGCGGATATTTGCTGCCGACTTCGCTGCCGGTAAAGCCGGCCAGCGCCATTTCGCTGACGATCTGCTGGAAGGTGTTTTCGCTGCCGAGTTCTGGCATATCATCGTTAGTCCAGCCGATCGGGGCGATAGCCAGTTTGACGTTATCTTTGTTCATAGTAGGGCTCCTGCCGCTGCGCCTTAGCGGCGCAGCAATTCACGTTCAATAAGTTCACGGGTTTCCACTGCCTGGTATTTCATTTTTTCCGGGTAGCCAAACAGCGAGGTGGCGACAATCGGCTCCCCGCCGACCTTGAAGGTCTGCTCAGCGAATTTCATTTCGCGCAGGGTGCGGAATAGCGCGTCGAAATCCACATCCCCTTCCCCGACGCCTACGTGCTGGTGCACCACGGCATCCACGCCCGGCGGGTTAACGATATAGCGGCAATGTTTCGTATGGTTGCGGGTGTCCGCAATCAGGACATGGGAGAGATCGCTCCCGGCATAGCGCAGCATGCTCGCCACGTCGCCGACGCCTTTGTCGTAGAAAAAGGTGTGCGGCACGCTGTAGACGTACTTCACGTTATCGCTGCGGAACGACTTCACGATATCGACGGTTTCATTGTTCTCTTCGCAGAAATCCCAGGGATGCGCCTGGATCTCCACGCGGATGCCTTCCCGCTCAAAAATCGGCAACAGCTCTTCCATTGAGCGATAGAACATTTCATCGCAGATTTCGGGCTGATTCGGATCGCCGGAGAACTCGGTGTTGATCACCTGAACGCCCATCTCCACCGCAATTTCCACCAGCCGTTTCCAGTTTTTCACCGCCGCCTGACGGCGCAGTTCGTCCGGGCCGGACCAGCGGTAGACGCAGATAAACGACGACAGCTCAAGGCCGGTATCGCGCAGCGCCTGCTTGTACTCCGCCATGATCTCCCGGCTGGCGCGCGGGTGCTTGTAGAACGGGTTAATCTGCGGGTGCGGCGACTGTTCAATGTACTTGTAGCCCCACTCCGCTACCTGATGGACCATGCGGGTGATCCCGAGGTCCTTAATGACATCCACATCAAAGGCAATTTTCATCGTCGTTACCTGTGCAAAGAAGTTCCGTCAGCAAAACGTGCTTAACGTTTGTAGAATGCCGGGCACTCAGGCAGCGTCACTTCAACCGGCTCGCTGGTTCCCTGCGCTTTAATGCAGGCGTCCGCCGCCACCGACGCCGCGTAGCCGTCCCAGGCCGACGGGCCGTGCAGCTGGCCGGCTTTGACGTCGTTGATAAAGGCCTGCAGCTCGACGTCGTAGGCTTTGATAAAGCGGTCTTTCCAGTCGGTGAGAATGGCGGTCGACAGGCTGGCGGACTTGCGCATCTGGACGGCAGACGGCTCCGGCAGACGGGCAATCCCGGTTTCGCCGACCACTTCGCACTGGATGTCATACCCGTACTGGCAGTTCACGAACACTTCGACGTCGATCAGGGTGCCTTTTTTGGTTTCAAAGGAGACGATCTGCGGATCTTTCAGGCGCGCATGGGTGTGCGAGGTGGAGCGCGGGAAGCGCACCTGCACGGAACGGTAGTCATCGTTCAGCAGCCAGCGCAGCACGTCCAGCTCGTGGATCAGGGTGTTGGTGATCGCCATATCGGTGGTGTAGTTCTCGCCGACCGACTGGTTGCGGTGGGCGCAGCGCAGCATCAGCGGTGCGCCGATATCGCCATCGTCGATCACTTTTTTCAGCGCCAGATAGCCTTCGTCGTACGGGCGCATAAAGCCAACCTGCACCAGACGACGGCCGGCCTTCATTTCGGCATCGACGATGCGGCGGCAGCCTTCCGCAGACATCGCCAGCGGTTTTTCGCAGAATACCGGCTTACCGGCGGCGATGGCGGCCAGGGTGTACTCTTCGTGGGTCGGGTCCCAGGAGGTGACCAGGATGGCATCGACATCGCTGGCGTTAATCACGTCGTGACCGTCGGCGTAGACTTCCGCCTGCACGCCCGGCAGCGCGACCGCCGCGCGGGCGTTGTCGGCATTGATATCAGACACCGCCACAACGGTGGCCCCCTGCAGAACCTGGGTGCAGCGACGGATGTGTTCTTTACCGATAGCGCCAGCGCCGATGACACCTAATTTGAGCGACATAATGGTTTTCTCCGTAAGTCTGTAGGATTCAGGGTAGAGGTTCGTTTTAGTAATCACGCGCCTGGGCGCGCTTTTCATTAATCATTTGCGCCACCTTGCGGATCCGCTCAGAGAGCGCCGTCTGGGCGACTCCGACGTTCCACCAGCTGCCGTATTTGTGCACCATGGTCTTCGGCAGCACTTTAATATCAATCAGAGTGCTGACCGTTTCGCGACGGGCGGCGTCCAGCGCGTGGCGCAGTTCGTCCAGGGTAGTGACGCGCCAGGTTTTGCAGCCGTAGCCGGCGGCGATGGTGGCGAAGTCCACCGGCACCAGGCCGCCCTGCAGCTGGCCGGTTTCCGGCTGACGGTAGCGGAACTCGGTGCCGAAGCTGTCCATCCCGTGCTCCATCTGCAGGTTGTTGATGCAGCCGTTGGCCATGTTGTCGAACAGCACGACGTTGATCTTCGCCCGCTCCTGCAGGGAGGTGACCAGCTCAGAGTGCAGCATCATGAACGAGCCATCGCCGACCAGGGAGTAGACTTCGCTCTGCGGCTGCGCCAGCTTCACGCCCAGCGCGGCGTTGACTTCATATCCCATGCAGGAGTAGCCGTACTCCACGTGGTAGGTGTTTTCCGCGCGGTTGCGCCAGACGCGCTGCAGATCGCCGGGCAGGCTGCCCGCCGCCGCGACGATCACCGCCTCGGCCGGCAGCGTTTCATTCAGTACCCCAAGAACGCTGCTCTGGGTCAGGGTGGAGTCGGTGATCTGGCGGAACTCGCGATACACCGATTCGCGATCGAGATGATCGTCGATCTCCGGCACAAAGGATTTCTCCTGCCACACCGCCTGGTAGACGCGCTGGGTCTCTTTTAACTGACGGCTCTGCACGCTCCCGATCTGCGCGCCCCAGCCGGCCTGCCAGCCGCTGTCCGCCAGCGCCGCGTCGAGAGCGGTCATCGCTTCCCGGGCGTCCGCCAGCATGGCAATGCCGTCCAGCTTCCAGGCGTCGAAGTTGCTGACGTTAATATTCAGGAAACGCACCTCCGGGTGCTGGAAAATCCATTTCGAGGCGGTGGTAAAATCGCTGAAGCGGGTGCCGACGCCGATCACCAGGTCGGCCTCTTTCGCCAGCAGGTTCGCCGCCAGGCAGCCCGTTTCGCCGACGCCGCCGACGTTCAGGGGGTGAGACGAGACCACCGTCCCCTTCCCGGCCTGGGTTTCGGCGAAGGGCACCCCGTAGCGCTCGGCGAAACGGGACAGCGCTTCGCCCGCGCCGGAGTATTTCACCCCGCCGCCGCAGACGATCAGCGGTTTACGGCTGGCTTTGATGGCCGCCACGGCGTCCGCCAGCTGCGCGGCGCTGGCCGGGCGGCGGTCGAGACGGTGCACGCGGCGCGCAAAGAAGGATTCCGGGTAATCCCAGGCTTCGCCCTGCACGTCCTGCGGCAGGCATAGCGTCACCGCGCCGGTTTCCGCCGGGTCGGTCAGGACGCGCATGGCGTTGATGCAGGCGCTCATCAGCTGTTCCGGGCGGGTAATACGGTCCCAGTATTTGCTGACTGCGCGGAAAGCGTCATTGGTGCTGATGCTGAGATCGTAGCTCTGTTCAATCTGCTGGAGCACCGGATCCGGCTGGCGGGTGGCGAAGACATCGCCCGGCAGCAGCAGCAGTGGGATGCGGTTGGCGCTGGCGGTGCCGGCGGCGGTGATCATGTTGGCCGCTCCCGGACCGATGGAGGAGGTGCAGGCGATAATCTGCCGGCGCAGGGCCTGGCGGGCAAAACCGGTGGCCGCGTGGGCCATCCCCTGCTCGTTGCGCCCCTGATAGACGCGCATATCGCCGCTGTCCTGCTCCAGCGCCTGCCCCAGCCCCAGGACGTTGCCATGGCCGAAAATCGCGAAAATGCCTTTCACGAACTTCAGCTCTACGCCATCCACTTCCAGGTACTGGTTATCGAGGAACTTCACCAGCGCCTGCGCCGTTGTCAGTCTCAGTTTGCCCATGATGCACAATCCTTATTGTTCAGTATTTGTGTGTGGCGTCGCGCCGATGCCGCCGGGGCCGTCGTTCACGTCACTGGAATACCTGTGGATTATAGGCAAACATTTTTTTCATTAAATACAAATACAGAAGAAATATTTCATTTTGCGAGAAGGATCAAACTCTCTACCCATTTCATACGTTTCACTTACATTCCAGACACGTTTTCGGGCCCTTTTTTGCCGCGCCAGACGGCAATATCCCCTTAAAAATCATAGGTAAATGGATGCCATTTGGCGTTTCATTTTCCCCCGGGTCGACAGAGGGGGCGATCCACGCTCGCGCGAGGCTCAGTGCGGCAGAGTGGTAGATCCCTCACACTTTTGGTTTTTTAATTTCGAACGAGTTTGCAAATGAAATATTTATTTCTCAAACTAAGGGTAACCAATAACCCTCAGGCTGTTCACGGAGTCGACGTCGGGATCCCGACCCTTCCAGGCAGCAGACACCAAAAAGGAAATCCTAGCTATGAATGCAGCAGTAAAGCGGCTCGACGTCATCTGTATAGGTCGGGTGGCCGTCGACCTCTATGCCCAGCAGATTGGTTCGCGGCTAGAAGACGTTGCCAGTTTCGCGAAATATCTGGGCGGCTCCTCCGGCAACGTGGCCTTTGGCACCGCGATTCAGGGGCTGAAATCGGCCATGCTGGCGCGCGTTGGCGATGAACACAACGGCCGTTTCCTGCGCGAAACGCTCAACCGCGCCGGGGTGGATACCGAGTATCTGATTACCGACAAATCTCGCCTGACCGCGCTGGTGATGCTGGGGATTAAGGATCAGGAGACCTTCCCCCTGATTTTCTACCGCGATAACTGCGCCGATATGGCCTTAACGCCTGACGACATTAGCGAGGAGTATATTGCCTCCTCCCGGGCGCTGGCGGTGACTGGCACCCACCTGTCGCACGCCAACACCCGCGCCGCGGTGCTGAAGGCGCTGGAGTACGCCCGCCGTCACGGCCTGCGTACCGCGCTGGATATCGATTACCGTCCGGTGCTGTGGGGGCTCACCTCGCTCGGCGATGGCGAAACCCGTTTCATTGAGTCCGGACCGGTCACCAGCCAGCTGCAGGAAGTGCTGCATCTGTTCGATTTGGTGGTGGGAACCGAAGAAGAGTTTCATATTGCCGGGGGCAGCACCGATACCCTGACCGCGCTGAAAAATGTGCGCAATGCCACCAAAGCCACTCTCGTCTGCAAGCGCGGGCCGATGGGCTGCGTGGTGCTGGAAGGCGACATCCCGGACAGCTGGGACCAGGTGCCGCTACAGCAGGGCGTGCGCGTGGAGGTTCTCAACGTGCTGGGCGCCGGGGATGCCTTTATGTCGGGTCTGCTGCGCGGCTGGCTCAACGACGAAGGCTGGGAACAGGCTTGCCGTTACGCCAACGCCTGCGGGGCGCTGGTGGTCTCCCGCCACGGCTGCGCGCCGGCGATGCCGACCAAAGTCGAACTCGACGACTACCTGCAGCGCGCCGAATCGGTGCCGCGCCCGGACGTCGACGAGCGCCTCAACCACCTGCACCGGGTCACCAGCCGCCGTCAGCAGTGGCCGGAGCTGTGCATTTTCGCCTTTGACCATCGTAAACAGCTGGCCGATCTGGCGCGGGAGACCGGGCGCGACGAAGCCTGCATTCCGCAGCTCAAGCTGCTGTTGTTGGCCGCGGCCGAAGCGGCGGCGCAGGAGGCAGGTCTCGATCAGCGCAGCGGCATTCTGGCCGACGGCACCTACGGCCAGCGTGCGCTCAACGCCATTACCGGCAAGGGCTGGTGGATCGGCCGCCCTATCGAACTGCCCAGCTCGCGACCGCTGCGTCTGGAGCATGGCAACATCGGCTCGCAGCTGATCGACTGGCCGCTGGAGCATGTCGTCAAATGCCTGGTCTTCTATCACCCGGACGACCCGGCGGCGCTGCGTGCAGAGCAGGATGCCCTGCTGCTCGAGGTCTGGCAGGCCTGTAACAAGTCAGGCCATGAACTGCTGCTGGAGGTGATCCTGCCGGAAAATGGCCCAGACAAAGACGAGCGCCATTACCACACCATGCTGGAACACTTCTATCAGCTGGGGATCAAGCCGGACTGGTGGAAGCTGCCGCCGCTCTCCAGCGCCAGCTGGCAGCAGATCACCGCCCTCATCGAGCGTGAAGATCCGTGGAGCCGCGGGATCCTGATCCTCGGGCTTGACGCGCCTTCCGACAAACTGCGCGCCGGTTTCGCCGAGGCGGCCGCGCACCCGATGATCAAAGGTTTCGCCGTCGGGCGCACCATCTTTGGCCAGCCGTCGCGGCGCTGGATGCAGGGTGAGCTCAGCGATGAGGCCCTGATAGAGGAAGTGAAACGCAACTACCTGACGCTCATTGGCTACTGGCGCGAAGCCCGCCGCTGATCCCCCGACGCCCGTCTCCGTCACCTTGCGGAGCGGGCGTTTTTCTGTTTCTTCGTGAAATGAATCGCGTATTTCGTCGCAATAAATGAAAAATTCGCTTCATTTGGTACACTGGAAGCCATATTCCTTCCATTTTCTCAGAGCGCACTTTATGGCCAATAACCCAACACAGCTGACCATCCTGCAGGATGAAATCAGGCGTCGCTACGATACGTTAAGCAAACGCCTGAAACAGGTCGCCCGCTATATCCTTGATAACAGCAATAGCGTGGCTTTCGATACCGTGGCCTCCATTGCGCAACAGGCGGATGTTCCCCCTTCCACGTTGATTCGTTTTGCCAACGCCTTCGGCTTCAGCGGCTTTAACGAAATGAAACAGATGTTCAAGCAACATTTGATGGAAGAGACCGCCAACTATACCGAGCGCGCCCGTCTTTTCCGCCAGACCACCAGCGATGAGTCCAGCCCGCCGGAAACGCCGACGGAAATCCTCAATATGTTCACGATGGTGAACAACCAGGCGTTGCAGCAGCTGGCGATGCAGACCTCCAGCGATGATCTGGAACGCGCGGTGGCCCTGCTGGGCGAGGCGGAAAATATCTACGTCATTGGTCTGCGCCGGTCGTTTAGCGTCGCCTCCTATCTGACCTATGCGCTGCGTCACCTCGATCGCAAAGCCTTTCTGATCGACGGCCTCGGCGGCATGTTCACCGAGCAGCTGAGCCTGGTCGGTCCGAAAGACGTGGTAGTGGCGGTGAGCTTCTCGCCGTACGCCCGGGAAGTGGTCGAGCTGGTGGAGCTGGGCGCGCAGCGCAAAGCGCGGCAGATCGCCATTACCGACAGCCAGGTCAGCCCGCTGGCGGCCTTCAGCGATGTCTGCTTTGTGGTGCGTGAAGCGCAGGTGGATGGCTTCCGCTCGCAGGTTGCTTCCCTGTGTCTGGCCCAGACGCTGGCGGTTTCGCTGGCGCTGAACAGCAGCCAGGAGTCCGAGGCCAAGCAGAAGGCGTGAGATAGGCTGCCTGGCGTTTGTTACTCGGCGGCGCAGTATAGGCTTACGGAAGGATGCCGTAGGCCGGATAAGCGTAGCGCCATCCGGCACAAAGGCGGGTATGGTGTCTGCGGTGTCCTGCCCGGCGGCGCTGCGCTTGCCGGGCCTGGGGTATATGCGCCTGCGGGGTGCCGGAGATAATGTTATTGGTATGCAACTCTATTAATCCGGGAAAAGCGTTTGTCGCATGTGATTTCAGCGCACATTGCGCTCCCGGTTAATCTTCTGCGTTATGCCTGGCATGGCGCAGGGAGCGCACAGGCCGCCGCCCCCTGTACCCCCGGGCTCCGGCCAGCAAAATCGCCGCTACGCGGTCCCTTCGACTTATCCCTGCAGGCTTCGGGTCGGGCCGAGGCAGCGTCCGTGCAAAACACGGCCCTCAGCCCGCATCCATGCGGGCTGCCCCGGCCTTCCGGGAACGTCTCAGCGATGTTGAGGCCGCAACACCGGCAGTTTCAGCAACAATGGTGAATAAATTAACGGCAGGTCGCACGAACCGTATGCCGGGCAAGGCGTGAGCCGCCGCCCGGCATAAAAGCAGCGCCGTGCCTGTGGTCATCGCCCGGCGGCGCTGCGCTTGCCGGGCCTACGGTATAGGAGCTTACGGGAGGATGCCGTAGGCCGGATAAGGCATTTGTGCCGCCATCCGGCACAAAAATGGCTACGGTATCTGCGGTGTCCTCCCCGGCGGCGCTGCGCTTGCCGGGCCTGGGGTATAGGGGCTTACGGGAGGAGCCCGTAGGCCGGATAAGCGTAGCGCCATCCGGCACAAAGGCGGGTATGGCGCCAGAGGTTCCTCCCCGGCGGCGCTGCGCTTGCCGGGTCGGGAGTGGGATTCCGCGGAGCGTTTCGCGAAAAAACACCCACCGCCCTTAAACAGGAAGGCCGGTTAGCATCGCTAACCGGCCTTCTTTATCCGCTTCTGCACCGCGCGTCAGTCGTGGCGCGGGTACTCCGGCGTGTTGATCCAGGCATGGTCATCTTCCCAGGTGAACAGCCATTTCCGGTCCGGCCCGGCCATCACGTTCAGATAGTAGCTATCGTAACCGGCAATCGCCGCCACCGGATGGTAACCGCGCGGCACCATCACCACATCGTGGTTGTAGGGCGCCATACAGGCGTCCAGGCTGCGGTCGTCGGTATAGACCCGCTGGAAGGCAAAGCCCTGCGGCGGATCGAAGCGGTGATAGTAGGTTTCTTCCAGCTGCGTCTCTTTGCCCGGCTGGGCGGTATCATGCTTATGCGACGGCCACGAGCTGGTGGCCCCCTCGTCGGTGTAGACTTCCACCACCAACAGGCAGTCCGCCTCGGCGCTGTCCGGCAGAATATTATGCACCCGGCGCTGATTGCGCCCTTTCCCACGGTGCTCTACGCCGACGTCTTCCGGCCGAATGAGGCGTGCCGGGAAGCTGCCTTTGCCCGGCGCGCTGCATACCGCCAGCTCCAGATCGGAATCGGCAGTCACCTCGACTTTATCCTGCGGCGGGATGTAGACCGACCACGGCGGGGTGCGTTCAAACGGCGACATCCGTTTACCGAGATTCGGGAAATCGGCATGTTGCGTTTTCACCGACGCCAGCCCAGCGACCAGCACCAGGCACAGCTCGCGATCGCCGCTCTCCAGCGTCACGGTCTGCCCTTTTTTCAACATCCAGACATCAAAGCCGATATAGCGCCAACCGGCGCTTTGCGGCGTAATATGCTGGATCTGTCCCTCTTTTCGCGATTTAGCCAGTAACGACATGGCGCTCTCCTTCGCCGATTAACCTAACGTCGGCATGCTGAATTCAGATACGGTCTGCTGCCCTGCCGGCCAGCGTACGGTGGCGGTCTTCATACGCGTGTAGAAGCGAACGCCGTCCGGCCCGTGGACGTTCAACGCGCCAAACACCGACCGCTTCCAGCCGCCGAAGCTGTGGAACGCCATCGGCACCGGGACCGGCACGTTCACCCCAACCATCCCCGCCTGCACGTCGTGGACGAATTCACGCGCGGTGTGGCCGTTGCTGGTGAAAACGGCGCTGCCGTTGCCAAACTCGTGGCTGTTGACCAGCTCAAGGGCGCTGTCATAGTCCGCCGCGCGCACAATCCCCAGCACCGGGCCAAAGATCTCTTCGCGCCAGATGGTCATCTCCGGGGTGACGTGATCGAACAGGGTGCCGCCGACATAGTAGCCCGCGTCGTAACCCGGCACGCGCAGTTTGCGGCCATCGACCACCAGTTTTGCTCCTTCGCTTTCGCCTTTATCAATATAGCCGAGCACTTTTTTCTGGTGGGTATCAGACACCACCGGTCCCATCTCGTTCTCTTCCTGACCACGCATGCAGCCCGGGCCTACTTTCAGCGCTTCCACCAGCGGCTTCAGGCGGGCGATCATTTTGTCGGCGGTTTCATCTCCCACCGCCACCACCACCGGCAGCGCCATGCAGCGCTCGCCTGCGGAGCCAAAAGCGCCGCCCATAATGGCGTTAACGGTAGCGTCGAGATCGGCATCCGGCATCACAATCGCGTGGTTTTTGGCGGCGCCGAAGGCCTGCACTCGCTTGCCGTGGGCGCTGGCGGTCTTATAGATATACTCCGCCACGCCGGAGGAGCCGACGAAGCTCACCGCCGCAATACGCGGGTCAGTGTACAGCTGCTCGGCATCTTCATTGCTGCAGTGCACGACGTTAAACACGCCGTCCGGCAGACCAGCCTCTTTTAACAGCTCTGCCAGACGCACAGCGGCCGTCGGCGCCAGCGCGGGCGGCTTGAGGACGAAACTGTTGCCGCAGGCCAGCGCCAGCGGGAACATCCACATCGGCACCATCGCCGGGAAGTTAAACGGGGTGATCCCTGCCACCACGCCCAGGGGCTGCATCAGCGAGTAGCTGTCGACGCCGGTGCCGACGTCAGAGGAGTATTCGCCTTTAATCAGGTGCGGGATCCCGCAGGCGAATTCGACCACTTCCATACCGCGGGTCAGCTCACCCAGCGCATCCGACCACACCTTACCGTGCTCGCTGACGATGATCCCCGCCAGCTCTTCCACGTGCTGCTCCAGCAACATTTTGAAGTTGAACAGCACGCGGGCGCGGCGCAGCGGCGTGGTACGGGACCAACTGTCAAACGCATCGCGAGCAACCTGAATCGCCTCGGAGACTTCCTGCGCGGTTGACACCGTGACTTCGCGCACCGCTTTGCCCGTCGCCGGGTCGTACACCGGCATCGTTTCGTTGCTGCTGCTAATAACGGTTTTCCCGCCAATAAAGTTTCCTGTGATCGTCATGTTCTCGCCTCATAGTGAAGGGGGCCAGCGCACACCGGCCCGTCGCTGATTCTGCTGTGCTATAACCGTAGTAAAATGAAATTTATATTTCAACATTGTTGTGAAATGAAATTTCATTTTGGTGATAACAGTCGCATTTTGCGCTAACCGGTCGCCTGTGCGCTTCCCGCATCGCGCCTCGTTGCCCTCGACGCCAGGCTTCCCGCCGCTGTCGCGCCAGTAGTCGGTGCCGGTGATATTTTGCGAGACAGCTCAAACATTCATCATTTCCATTCTTGCTAATTTTGGAATAAACGTTTTGACTGTTAGCCAATTGAACGAACCTAACCCCTCTTCCGTCAGGAGTTTCCTATGGCCATCGCAATGCAACGTTTTTGTATTAACCGCAAAATCGCGCCAGCGCTCAGCATTGAAGCGTTTTTCCGTCTGGTGAACCGTCTGGGCCTGAATAAGGTCGAGCTGCGCAACGATTTACCCAGCGGAAAAGTGACCGACGATCTGAGCCATCAGCAGGTGCGCGAGCTGGCGGCGCGCTACCACATCGAGATCCTGACGATTAACGCGGTCTACCCCTTTAACCGTCGTAGCGAAGAGGTGCGGCAGTTGACCGAATCGCTGCTGAAAGAGGCCCAGGCCATCGGCGCCAAATCGCTGGTGCTCTGTCCGCTCAACGACGGCAGCGAGGTGCCGGCCAGCGAAACCCTGGGCGCCCTACGCGACCTGGCGCCGCTGTTCGCCTTCTATGGCATCCACGGCCTGGTGGAGCCGTTGGGCTTCCCGCAAAGCTCGCTGCGTTCTGCGCACCAGGCGCAGACGCTGATCCACGACGCCCGCGTGCCGTTTAAGCTGCTGATCGATACCTTCCATCACCATCTTTACCCGCAGGCGGCGGACGAGTTCAGCCAGGTAGAGGTGGCGGATATCGGGCTGGTGCACCTTTCAGGAGTTGACGATAGCCGTCCGCGCGAGCAGCTCACCGATGCCGAGCGCATCATGCTAACCCCGAAGGATCGTCTCGGCACCTGCGAGCAGGTTAAAGCGCTGGAAGCCCGCGGCTATCAGGGGGTGTACGCTTTTGAGCCCTTCGCCCCCGAGCTGGCGCAATGGAGCGAAGCGGATATCGAGCGCGAAATTGAGCAGAGCATCGCGCTCATCCAGCGCCACTGCGCCTGAGACCCTCACGGTACAGCGTGCGCGGCGCGTGACGATTTTCCCAACGCCGGACGACGAGGTTGCCTATAATCGTCGCAGGATAAATGGAGGAATCGACCATGAGCTCACCCCTGTTGATTGCGCGCACGCTGGATAACGCGCTCTATTTACTGCCCGCGATGGCCAACCGCCATGGGCTTATCACCGGTGCGACCGGCACCGGTAAAACCGTCACCCTGCAGAAGCTGGCTGAGTCGTTCTCGGAGATTGGCGTGCCGGTATTTATGGCCGACGTCAAGGGCGACCTGACCGGCATTGCCGCCGCGGGGCAGAGCTCAGAGAAACTGCAGGCTCGGCTGGAGAAGATCGGCGTCAGCGACTGGGAGCCGCACGCCAACCCGGTGGTGCTCTGGGATATCTTTGGCGAGAAGGGCCACCCGGTGCGGGCGACGGTCTCCGATCTCGGCCCCCTGCTGCTGGCGCGCCTGCTCAATCTCAACGAGGTGCAGAGCGGCGTACTGAACATTATTTTCCGCATCGCGGACGACCGCGGCCTGCTGCTGCTCGACTTCAAAGACCTCCGCGCCATCACTCAGTTTATCGGCGATAACGCCAAGTCTTTCCAGAACCAGTACGGCAATATTAACAGCGCCTCGATCGGCGCCATCCAGCGCGGGCTGTTGACCCTGGAGCAACAGGGCGCCGAGCACTTCTTCGGCGAGCCGATGCTGGATATTGCCGACTGGATGCGCGTCGATGCCAGCGGTAAAGGGGTGATCAATATCCTTAGCGCCGAAAAGCTCTACCAGATGCCGAAGCTGTACGCCGCCAGCCTGCTGTGGATGCTCTCCGAGCTCTACGAGCGCCTGCCGGAAGCCGGCGACCTCGATAAACCGAAGCTGGTGTTCTTCTTCGATGAGGCGCATCTGCTGTTCAACGACGCGCCGCAGGTGCTGCTGGATAAAATTGAACAGGTGATCCGCCTTATCCGCTCCAAGGGCGTCGGCGTCTACTTTGTCTCGCAGAACCCGGCGGATATTCCCGACGCCGTGCTCGGCCAGCTGGGCAACCGCGTGCAGCATGCCCTGCGCGCCTTTACGCCGAAGGACCAGAAGGCGGTGAAAACCGCCGCCCAGACCATGCGCGCCAACCCGGCCTTCAGTACCGAGCAGGCGATCCAGGAGCTGGGCACCGGCGAGGCGCTGATCTCCTTCCTCGATGAGAAAGGCAGCCCGTCGGTGGTCGAGCGGGCGATGGTTATCGCCCCCTGCTCGCGAATGGGGCCGGTCAGCGATGACGAGCGCAATGGTCTGCTGAACCACTCGCCGCTGTACGGTAAGTATGAGGAGGAGGTGGACCGCGAGTCGGCTTTCGAAATGCTGCAGCAAGGGGTGCAGGCCGCCACCGGGCAGCAGTCGGCTCCGCCGGCGAAGGGCCAGCAGAACGGCGATGACGACGGGCTGCTTGGCGGCCTGAAAGATATCCTGTTCGGCAGCACCGGCCCGCGCGGCGGAAAACGCGATGGTATCGTGCAGACCGCAGCGAAAAGCGCGGTTCGCCAGGTCACCAATCAGATCGTCCGCGGCATGCTGGGCAGCCTGCTGGGCGGACGCAAGCGCTAAAAAAAAGCCCCCTCATCGCTGAGGGGGCTTACGTTTCAGGCTTACCCGCTAGGCCTTGCGCATCATCAGCCAGAGGCTTATCAGGAAGAAGCTGGCGCTCGGCAACAGCGCGCCGATGATCGGCGGTATGCCGTAGACCAGGGTCAGCGGGCCGAAAATCTGGTCGAGGACATAGAAGATAAAGCCGAAGCTAATCCCCGTCACCACCCGCACGCCCATCGGCACGCTACGCAGCGGGCCAAAGATAAACGACAGCGCCATCAGCATCATCACCGCCACCGACAGCGGCTGGAAGATTTTGCTCCACATATTGAGCTGGTAGCGTCCCGGATCCTGGCCGCTGGACTTCAGGTATTTCACATAGTTGTGCAGCCCGCTGATCGACAGCGCATCCGGATCCAGGGCAACCACGCCCAGTTTGTCCGGCGTCAGGTTGGTTTTCCAGGTGCCGCTCACCATCTGCGACCCGGTCACCTGCTTTGGATCGGTCAGGTCGGATTCATCCACCTGCGACAGACGCCACACTTTATTTTCGCTATCGAATTTTGCCGAAGCGGCATAGCGCACCGACTGTAAACGACGCTCCGGGTTGAAGGCATAGATGCTGACGCCCCCCAGCTCATCGTTGCCTTTTACGCGTTCGATATAGACAAAGTTGTGGCCATCTTTCGCCCACAGCCCCTGCTGGGTTGAGAGCAACGAGCCGCCGTACATCTGCTGGGCACGGTAGTTGCGCGCCATCTGTTCGCCCTGCGGCGCCACCCACTCGCCGATGGCCATGGTCAGCAGCACCAGCGGGATCGCGGTTTTCATTACCGCCAGCGCTACCTGCAGCCGGGTGAAACCGGATGCCTGCATCACCACCAGTTCGCTGCGCTGGGCCAGCATCCCCAGCCCCAGCAGCGCGCCAAGCAGCGCCGCCATTGGGAAGAAGATCTGGATGTCCTTCGGCACGCTGAGGATGGTGTAGAGACCAGCGCCCAGCGCATCGTAGCTGCCCTGCCCGGACTTTTTCAGCTGATCGACAAACTTGATAATGCCGGAGAGCGACACCAGCATGAACAGGGTCATCATGATGGTGTTGAAAATCGTCTTACCGATATAACGGTCAAGTACGCCAAACGCCTGCATCAGGCCGCTCCTTTATTAAAACGGGCGCGGAAGCGGCGCATCGGCACCGTGTCCCACAGGTTTAACAGCACCGCCAGCGCAAAATAGAGCAGGTTAATCGCCCACATCCAGATAGCCGGGTCCATTTTGCCTTTGCCGCCGTTCGACTTAATCGACGTTTGCAGCAGGAAGAACACCAGGTAAAGCAGCATCGCCGGCAGCATCGACAGCACGCGGCCCTGACGCGGGTTCACCACGCTGAGCGGCACCACCATCAGCGCCATAATGAAGACGGTCGCCACCAGCGTGAAGCGCCAGTGCAGTTCGGCGCGCGCGCGGTCGGTGTGGGTTTTCCACAAGGTGCGCATATCCATCTGTTCCGTGTCGTCCGGATCGGCGCTCACCGCCTGGTGGCCGATAATAGCCTGATAGTTATTGAAGTCGGTAATGCGGAAGTCGCGCAGCATCGCGGTGCCTTCAAAGCGGGTGCCCTTGTTGAGGGTCACCACCTGCGAGCCGTCTTTCTGCTGCGACAGCTCGCCGGAATCCGCCACCACCACCGAGGGGCGCGCATTGCCTTTCGGACGCAGCTGGGCAAGGAAGACGTCATGGAAGCGGTTGCCGTTGACGCTTTCGATAAACATCACCGCGTTACCATCGCTGGCCTGCTGGAACTGGCCCTGGGCCAGCGCCGCCATACCGGGGTTGGCTTTAGCTTCGGCCAGCACCTCGTCCTGATGGCGCGACGACCACGGCCCCGCCCACATAACGTTGACCGCCGCCACCGCGCCGGTGAACAGCGCGAGGATCATCGCCGCCTTGATCAGCACGGCTTTGCTCAGGCCGCAGGCGTGCATCACCGTAATTTCACTTTCGGTGTACAGCTTGCCGAGGGTCATCAGCAGGCCAAGGAACAGACTTAACGGCAGGATAAGCTGCGCCATCTCCGGGATGCCGAGCCCCAACAGCGAGAGCACCAGATTGGTTGGGATATCGCCATCCACCGCGGCGCCGAGGATCCTGACTAATTTCTGACAAAAGAAAATCAGTAACAGGATGAATAGGATCGCCAACTGGCTTTTCAGCGTCTCACGAACCAGATATCTTATGATTATCACTATAAATACGCCCGTAAAAACCCGTTTTAGTGCAGGAAAATTGCTTGTTTCATGGCTTAAACGTCATTTATTCTCTTTGGTCGTCGAAAACGTCGCTAAGATTAAATGACTCATCGGTTCTGCATGTCAGGATCTTTTCTGACGAACCCAGGCCTTAATAACGTTAAGATTAACACGAAGTCACCGCAACAGCGGATATGAGTTACGAAAGCTTGCAATTATATACTCAATGGATTTCGAGTTGTAAGAAGGCAGCAGGGCTGTGGCCCCTGGCGCGCACAATGTGCCACGTCAGGGTAAGCAGGCGCAGCCGGCGCATCTGCAACTTGAAAGGCGACGAGTATAGCCGTAGCCACCACTGTTGTCTTTAAGATTCAGGAGCATAGTGCATGGAGTTCAGTGTAAAAAGCGGTAGCCCGGAGAAGCAGCGGAGCGCCTGTATCGTGGTCGGCGTCTTTGAACCACGTCGCCTCTCCCCCATCGCCGAACAACTCGATAAAATCAGCGACGGCTACATCAGCGCCCTGCTGCGTCGCGGCGAGCTGGAAGGCAAACCTGGCCAGACGTTATTGCTGCACCATGTGCCAAACATTCTGTCTGAGCGCATTCTGCTGATTGGCTGCGGCAAAGAGCGCGAGCTGGATGAGCGTCAGTATAAGCAGGTCATCCAGAAAACCATCAATACCCTGAATGATACCGGCTCAATGGAAGCCGTCTGCTTCCTGACCGAGCTGCACGTCAAAGGCCGTAACAACTACTGGAAAGTTCGCCAGGCGGTTGAAACCGCCAAAGAGACGCTGTACAGCTTCGACCAGCTGAAGACCAACAAAAGCGAGCCGCGTCGCCCGCTGCGTAAAATGGTCTTTAACGTGCCGACCCGTCGCGAGCTGACCAGTGGCGAACGCGCCATTCAGCATGGCCTGGCGATTGCCGCCGGCATCAAAGCGGCGAAAGATCTTGGCAATATGCCGCCGAACATCTGTAACGCCGCCTATCTGGCTTCCCAGGCGCGTCAACTGGCCGATACCTACAGCAAAAACGTCATCACCCGGGTGATCGGCGAACAGCAGATGCGCGAGCTGGGGATGAACGCCTACCTCGCCGTCGGCAATGGGTCGCAGAACGAGTCGCTGATGTCGGTCATCGAATATAAAGGTAACCCGGCTGAGGACGCGCGCCCTATCGTGCTGGTCGGTAAAGGCCTGACCTTCGACTCTGGCGGTATCTCCATCAAGCCTGCCGAAGGCATGGACGAGATGAAGTACGACATGTGCGGCGCGGCGGCGGTGTACGGCGTGATGCGGATGGTTGCCGAACTGCAGCTGCCGCTGAACGTCATCGGCGTGCTGGCGGGCTGTGAAAACATGCCTGGCGGCCGCGCCTATCGTCCGGGTGACGTCCTGACCACTATGTCCGGCCAGACGGTGGAAGTGCTGAACACCGATGCCGAAGGCCGCCTGGTGCTGTGCGACGTCCTGACCTACGTTGAGCGCTTCGAGCCGGAAGCGGTTATCGACGTGGCGACGCTGACCGGGGCCTGCGTGATTGCCCTCGGCCATCACATCACCGGCCTGATGTCGAACCATAACCCGCTGGCCCATGAGCTGATCGGCGCATCCGAACTGGCGGGCGACCGCGCATGGCGTTTGCCGCTGGCCGACGAGTTCCAGGATCAGCTGGAGTCCAATTTTGCCGATATGGCGAACATTGGCGGCCGTCCTGGCGGCGCGATCACCGCCGGCTGTTTCCTGTCGCGCTTCACCCGCAAGTACAACTGGGCGCACCTCGACATCGCCGGTACTGCCTGGCGTTCCGGTAAGGCCAAAGGCGCGACCGGTCGTCCGGTGGCGCTGCTGTCGCAGTTCCTGCTCAATCGTGCGGGTTTTAACGGCGAAGAGTGATGTGACATGCCGGGTGGCGGCGATGCCTTACCCGGCTTACAAACGGCAGCACATTGTAGGCCGGGTAAGCGTAGCGCCGCCCGGCTTTGCATTTAAATCCACAACAAGAAGCCCCATATATGAAAAACGCAACGTTCTATCTTCTGGACAATGACGCCACCGTCGACGGCCTGAGCGCCGTCGAGCAGCTGGTGTGTGACATTGCCGCAGAACGTTGGCGCAACGGCAAGCGCGTCCTGATCGCCTGCGAAGATGAACAGCAGGCGATTCGTCTCGACGAGGCGCTGTGGTCGCGGCCGCCGGAGAGCTTTGTGCCGCATAATCTGGCGGGCGAAGGCCCGAGAGGCGGCGCGCCGGTAGAGATTGCCTGGCCGCAAAAGCGCAACAGCAGCCCGCGGGATATTCTTATCAGCCTGCGGCTAAACTTTGCAGATTTTGCCACCGCTTTCACAGAAGTGATAGACTTTGTCCCTTACGAAGACAATCTGAAACAACTGGCGCGCGAACGCTATAAGGCGTACCGCATGGCTGGTTTCAACCTGAACACGGCAACCTGGAAATAATGGAAAAGACATATAACCCACAAGATATCGAACAGCC
>ENA-OVGI01000092-OVGI01000092.1-human-gut-metagenome-genome-assembly--contig:-NODE-92-length-84987-cov-7.526704_pt1 | contig 84987 bp, 62 predicted proteins | sample MGYA00237771_ERZ505421 | MGnify/ENA primary metagenome ERZ505421 (study PRJEB26158, sample SAMN06016378) | human gut metagenome | biome: human gut; feature: ankylosing spondylitis patient; material... | reverse complement strand
GGATATGCGGGAATTTGAGCGCTACGGAACCGTGAAGGCGGTTGTGAGCATCTGCGATTCTATCAACTATATTCTGGAGGAAGATGATCTGCGGGAAGTATTCTCACTTGTCAACAATTATCTGGATCCGAAGGGCATGTTTATTTTTGATTTGAATACAAAGTATAAATATGAACAGATGGGTGAGACTACGATTGCGGAAAACCGCGAGGAGGCAAGCTTTATCTGGGACAATTACTATGACCCGGAGGAAGAGATCAACGAATATGAGCTCGCCATTTTCATCCCGGAGGGAGAAGATTCCGATCTGTACCGTAAATTTGAGGAGGTGCATTATCAGAGAGCGTACGATCTTGCGACGATCTGCCGCTTATTGGAAGAGGCAGGCATGGAGTTTGTAACGGCTTACGATGCATTCACAAAGGATGCGCCGAGACCGGAGAGCGAACGTATTTATGTCGTAGCAAGAGAAAAAGGAAAAAGTGAGAAATAGGAGAGAAACATGGATTATATTGTAAGAGCAACAGCGGCAGACGGACAGATTCGTGCTTTTGCTGCAACGACAAAAAATATGGTAGAAGAAGCGCGTACCCGTCACAATATGAGTCCGATTGCGACAACGGCACTGGGCAGACTGATGACAGGCGGTGCAATGATGGGAACAATGATGAAAAGTGATGCGGACGTGCTTACCATTCAGATTAAGGGTAACGGTCCTATCGGACAGATGACCGTGACTGCCGATGCAAAGGGCAGGGTGAAAGGATTTGTGGCAAATCCTGAGGTCATGCTTCCGTTAAAGGACGGTAAGTTAGATGTAGCAGGAGCAGTTGGAATCGGTGTGTTAAGTGTTATTAAAGACATCGGTTTAAAAGAACCGTATGTCGGTGATACAATTTTAATTACCAGTGAAATTGCAGATGATTTAACATACTATTTTGCAACGAGTGAACAGGTGCCATCTTCTGTCGGACTGGGTGTGCTGATGAATAAGGACAACACTGTGCATGAAGCAGGCGGATTTATTATCCAGCTGATGCCGGATGCAACCGAAGAACTCATTGACAAGCTCGAACAGCGTATTAAGGAAATTACTTCCGTTACGGAAATGTTAGAGCAGGGCATGACACCGGAAGAAATTTTAAATCACATTTTAGGGGATATGAACCTTGAAATTTTAGATACTGTACCGACGGAATTTTACTGTAACTGTTCAAAAGACAGAGTCAGTAAAGCAGTTATGAGTATCGGTGCAGAAGAATTACAGAAGATGATTGATGATGACAAGCCGATTGAAGTCAACTGTCATTTCTGCAACAGCCACTATACCTTTACAGTGGAAGAATTAAAGCAGATGTTAGAAGCGGTGCGCAGATAAAAAGTAATAGAAATGAGGAGAAACTTGAAGAATATTATTTTGATAGGAATGCCCGGAAGCGGTAAAAGTACCATTGGGGTTGTGCTGGCAAAAAAGATGGGATACCAATTTATCGATTCGGATATTGTAATTCAGCAAAAGTACGCAAAGACCTTGGAACAGTTGATTGATGAACACTCAGATGCAGGATTTATTCAGATTGAAAATGATGTGAATAAAGAAATTAAAGTGGAGCATACAGTCATTGCTACCGGTGGCAGCGTGGTGTACGGCAGGGAAGCCATGGAACATTTTAAAAAGACCGGTGTAGTTGTATACTTAAAAGTGCCGGAAGAAGAATTAAAAAAACGTCTTGGCAGCTTAAAAGAACGCGGTGTGGTTTCAAACGGCAAGGCAACGATTGCAGAGATTTTTGAAGATAGAAAGGCATTGTATGAGCAGTATGCGGACATTACCGTGACCTGTGCAAATGAAATGCTTCGCTATTCTGTAGAAGATGTTTACGCAAAAATCAACGCGTATTTTGCTGAAAACTACGTTACAAAAGAATAAAAATATGGTATCATAATTTGGGACATACGTGAGTAGTGTGAAAAAGCCTTAAATCAAAGCTTTTCACACAGCATTTGTGCCGCAGGCGTCACAAAGTCGCTTTTTATCGCAGAGCCTGATAAAATCAGGCTCGCGGTTCCTCCGGCATTAAAATGCCTGCGGAATACGTGAGTAGCAGGGAAGGAGACATCCGATGATCAATATTTTTAAGACAGAGCAGTCGGTTATCCGCACAATTGATGCATTTGAAGACGGCGCATGGGTACAGATGGTTGATCCGAGTGTACAGGAATTGAATAAAGTTTCGGAAGCATATGATATTGAAGTCAGTGACCTTGCGACTGCATTGGATGAGGAAGAAAGTTCACGTATCAGTCTGGAAGACGGCTATACCTTGATTTTAGTGGATATTCCGTCCCCGGAAGTCCGCCATGAAAAGAAAATGTATACAACAATTCCACTCGGTATCCTGATTAAGCAGAATGCGATTATTACAATCTGCAAAGAGGATACACCGGTGTTACAGTATTTTATCCGTAACAAAGTACGGGAGTTCAGTACTAAGAAAAAGATGCGTTTTATTTATCAGCTGCTGCTGCGCTCAGCAGCGCTGTATCAGGCGTATCTGCGTGGAATTGATAAGAAACGTATTGAAATAGAAGAACGCATTGACGGCGATACACAGGATGTTGATATCATTGAACTGCATGAACTGGAATCCACACTGGTATACTTTGCAACGTCCCTGCGTTCAAACAGTATCGTACTGGAACGTCTGCGCCGGTACAAAAGACTGGAACAGTACCCGGAAGATATGGAACTGCTTGAAGATGTTATGGTCGAGTACCAGCAGGCGATAGAGATGACCGCTATTTACAGGGATATTATTGATGGTACAAGGGAACTGTTATCATCAGTGGTTGATAACAGGCTGAATAATGTCATGAAATATCTGACATCGATTACGATTGTCATGGCGATACCGACAATTATTTCCGGCATTTACGGAATGAATGTATCGGGCGTTGGTATGCCGCTGGCATCGTCACCGTATGGGTTTGGCATTATTTGCGTGCTGATACTGCTTATCTGTGTAGCGGCGTTGTGGATTTTAAAAAGGAAGAAAATGTTATGAGTCAGGAATTAGAACAGGAAACGGCAAAAAAGAAGATTCAGACGGTTATTTTCGATTTGGACGGTACACTGTTAAATACGATTGAAGATTTAACGGATAGTGTCAATGCAGTCTGTACGCAGTATGGCTATCCGGTATATCCGGTTGAAACAATAAAAAGTTATGTTGGAAACGGTATCAGAAAGCTGATTGAGCGTGCAATTCCGCAGGGGGCAGAGAATCCACAGTACGAAGGAGTTTATGAATCATTCTGTGCATATTATCAGAAGCATTGCCGGGTTAAGACAAGGCCGTATGACGGAATTTTAACCATGCTTGATACGTTAAAGGCGCAGGGGATTGCAGTCGGCATTGTATCCAATAAGAATCACAACGCGGTTGTGGAATTAAGGGATACCTTTTTTAAAGATGTGATACCGGCAGCAATCGGACAGAGTGATACCACAAGAAAAAAGCCTGCACCGGATACGGTGTATGAAGCGATGAAACAGCTTGGCGCGCAAAAGGAAACAACCGTTTATATCGGGGATTCCGAAGTGGATAAGCAGACCGCAGATAATGCGGGGCTGCCGTGTATTCTGGTCAGCTGGGGTTTCAGGGAACGTACAGCATTGGAAAAGCTGGGAGCATGGGGAATTGCAGATACTCCTCAGCAGATTCTTGAAAAAATAGTATAAAGTGAAACAGGTAGTGGAGAAGAAGATGAAATCAATATTAGTGATTGGAGTAGGAAAGTTTGGACATCATCTAGTAAATAAGCTTTTGGAGCTGGATAATGAAGTTATGATTATAGATTCCAATGAAGACCATATCCGGGATATGTTTACAAAAGTAAACAGTGCCAGGGTGGGGGACTGTACCAATGTTGAAGTTTTAAAAAGCCTTGGAATCCGTAATTTCGACGTGATTATTGTCTGTATTGCAGAAGATTTCCAGAATAGTCTGGAAGTGACAAATCTTGTAAAAGAGTTGGGCGGCAGACATGTTATCAGTATGGCAAGCCGCGATATTCAGGCGAAGTTCCTGTTGAAAAACGGTGCGGACGAGGTACTGTATCCGGCACGTGACGTGGCATATAATCTTGCTGAAAAATGCAGCGCAAATCATGTATTTGATTATATCAAAATGACCGATGAGTATTCCATTTATGAAATACCGATTATTGAAAGCTGGGCAGGAAAGACAATCCGTGAAGTAAATGTCAGGGCAGAATATAATGTTAATATTATTGCGATAGTGTCCGGCGGGGAAACACTTATTATGCCGTCTGCCGAATATGAATTTCAAAAAGGAGATCACATTAAAGCGCTTGGCAAAAAAGAATGTATTGATAAAATAGTGAAAGAAATTCATTAAAAAAGCTGTCTGGGAATGCCCATCAACATTCTCAGACAGCTTTTTAGTACACCTTGCGGCACACGTCAATTATTTATAAATTTCCTGCCAGCGGGATACCATCTCTAAAGCATCAGACTCGGAAGAAACTTTTGTTACAATGACACCGTCAAGATAAATTTCATATACTGGAAATTTTTTCTGACTGTCACCATGACAGACCTCTACTTTGTTATACTTTACACGTTCCATTAGGGTAAAAACCTCCTCAAAGTAAATTAATGTAGCTGCTGTGATTCCGGACTTAACAACATCTAGAAGTTTAGCATATTAGAAAACAAAATGAAAGTCACAAAATGCAAATGGTACTAAAGGATTATTTGTGAAAAAATAGAAAGGTAAACGTAAGAAAAATGAAGCTGATTCATTGTGCAGACATGCATCTGGACTCGGCGCTCGCTACCAGTCTTACAAGGCAGGAAGCACGGCGGCGCAACGATGAGCTGTTTGAAACATTTATAAAAATGATGGACTATGCGCAGCGGGAGAAGGTGCGTGCAGTCCTTGTAGCCGGAGATTTATTTGACAGTGAAAATGGGCGGGAAGCCGTGAAAAAAAAGGTACTCGAAGCAGTGGCGGCACATCCGCAGGTGGATTTTTTAGTGCTTTCCGGCAACCATGACGGGGAACAGCTTTTTAATACAGTCCCAGACAGTGGTTTCAATATGACCGTGAATGGGAATTCACTGCCAAAGAATCTTAAATTATTTCCGGGAGCTGGAAAGGCATACCGTTACGGAAATGTGGTGATTACAGGCTTAAACAGTTTAAAACTGCCGTCAAATCTGCATTTAAAACCGGAAGATACCAATATTGTCATGATGCACGGACAGATTGACCGGTTCGGCAGTTTTGCCGGGAGAAATATAGATTATTTGGCACTGGGGCATATCCACAAATATAAAAAGGGAAGCATTGACAGCCGCGGGGTATACTGTTACAGTGGCTGTCTGGAGGCACGTGGTTTTGATGAATGTGGGGAAAAGGGATTTGTCCTGCTGGATACCGCAGCGGCAGTAAGCGGCAGTGCCGGAAGCGGCACAGAAAACATCGCGGCAGAAAGCCCGGAATGTGGCACGGCGCGTAAGATAGCAGCTCGTTTTGTGCCTTTTGCCAAAAGAAAGGCGTGGGAAATCACAGTGGACTGTACGGATATTGTGACGACACCGCAGTTATATGAAACGGTAAAAATGCAGATTGCAAAGAGGGCATTGGAAGAACAGACAGAGCCGGCAGACAGCCAGGATATGATACGGGTGGTTCTTACCGGTGCAAAGCAGTCACAGGCGGCATATGATATGGATTATATCAAAAAATATCTGGAACAGGAGTATTACCTGGTGCGGCTTAAAGATGAAACCGCCAGTGTGCGGGAAGAGAGCGGATTTGAGGCGTATCTGGAAAAATATATCATGGACAGTGATGAAACAGAGGATATGAAGCAGGAGATACTGGCATGTGTAAAAGCAGCGCTGTCGCAGAACTGAAATAAATTCGGTTCTCGATTCCTCCGGAAAGGCGAAGAAGATGAAGATTCAGGAGTGTTATGTGGAAAATTTTGGCGGGCTGAGTGGGTATCATTTCTGCCCGGAAGAACCGTTGGAGTATCTGTGTGCGCCAAACGGCAGCGGTAAAACAACATTTGCAGCATTTGTATGTGCAATGTTTTATGGGCTTGGTTCAGCAAGAACCCGTAAAAATTTAGAAGAAGCACCGCGTAAAAAGTATAAGCCGTGGCAGCAGGGAACATGGGGCGGATGGATTCGATTTACAGCTGGCACAAAACAGTACCGGATTGAACGAACCTTTTCGGAAAAGGAGCGGGAGGATACTTTTGCGCTGATTGATTTAGATACCGGAATGGTATCACAGGATTACACGGAAAATATCGGCGAAGAACTGTTTGGCATGACAAAAGCGACGTATCAGGCAACAGCATTTATGAGCTGGAATCATATGCGGGTAGAAGTCAATGAAAATATGCGTATCGGCTTTTTTGACGGTACGCAGGATACGGGATTGTTAAAAAGTGAACAGGCAGCCGCTGCAATTGAAGCGGAGTACAGGGAATACAAAAAAACGGGAAACCGCGGGGAGCTTGCGCAGGTTACGGAAGAATTAAACCGTCTTTCCATGCAGGAGTGGGAGCTTGAAAGGCAGAGGAAGCAGTTGTCAGAGCAGAAAATGCCACTATCTTTACAGACGGAAAATACAGGGGCAGACATACAGGCGGAAATGCCTGGCAGTAGTACAACCGGACTTACGGCGGAGGAAGAAGAACGGCTGGCATTTTTAGACGACTATTTTGCAGCCGGTTTAAATCACTCTGACGGACGGGAAGAAAATCTTATAAAACTCCGGGAACAAAAAAGGGAGTGCATATCAAAAATCCGGCAGGCAAAAAGACTTTCCGGTGCGGCGGTTTTTCTGACATTGGCAGGGGTTATACTCGGTATTTTATTAATGGCAGTGCTGCAGAAGCAGTCGGCGGCTGTCTTTGGCGGGCTGGCTGGAATTGCCGGTGTGGCATTGTTTTTTTTGCTGCGAAGGCGCACGGCACAGTATAAAGAGCAGCTTGAAGGATTAAACGGTGCAGAAGAAAAGGAACGCACCGGCGCTGCCTATGCAAAAGAGTATCAGACTCTTTCACAAAAGGAAGAATTTTATAAGCAGATACATCATGCTTTTCAAGAACAGCAGCGGGAAGAAAAGTGTAAAATGCTGGAGAAGCAGCAGATACAGGTTTTACAGAAAAAACGGCAGACCGGACAACGGAAAAAGCAGATAGAACATCGTATAGAGGTGCTTGAAAAGAGCATGCAGTATCTTACAGAGGCAAAGCAGGCATATATCAGTCATATGGCAAAAGATTTATCAGCGCCTTTTTATTCGTATCTGTCTGCATTTGATGAAGAACTGGGCAGGAAAGTGCAGTTAAATGACATCTATGAAATTGGAATCGTTGACCATGGAATTCTGCGGCAAATGGATTATTACAGCAGCGGAATCAAAGACGTTATCTGGTTTTGTGAGCGTATGGCATTTATACAGAGGCTTTCTGTAAAAGAAAAACCGGTGATTGTGCTTGACGATGTCTTTCTGGCACTGGATCATGAAATGCAGAAAAAAGCATTTAATATGGTTGGAAGAATTTCACAGGATTTCCAGATAATATATTTATCTTGTCATGAATATGCTGTACTATAAAAAGTAAATGGGAAATATGCTTGTTAAAAATGACGGCATGAAGTATAATTAATTTAGATTTTTTGTGCTTGTTGTCACATGGGGGTTATTAAAGGAGTTCGTAGGTATGCAGGAATCAAAAGATGTTTTAAATTATGAAAAAATGCATAGCATAGATAAAAGACGTGCTGCCATTGACAGCAGATACCGTGCATTTGTTACGAATAAGGCGTTTACGGATTATTTTGAATATGAGCATTTTTATACAATTACTGATTTTGTGCATCCGGATGAGGTCGGACGGTTAAAGAAGTTTATCGATGAATTTGCGGGAGATACGCAGGAACAGGTTTTCCGTTTCCGTTTTAAAGATGGCAGTTACCGTTACAATCTTTTACGGCTGCTTTGCAAAAAGACAGGAATGGACGGCGGAGATAATATTGACATTGAGATGATTGATGTACAGAGCATAGAAGCAGTCATTGAACATTTGACATCGGATGTATCAAGACTGCGCATGTTTCTTGGCATGACACAGGAGTATGCATTTTCCTATAACCGTTCAGACAATATCATCTGTATTTTCCGGTATGAGCAGTATCAGAAGGTTACCATTTATAAGATGGATATTGACGAATGGAAGCAGGAGATGATTGATAAATCGTATATCGATCCGGAAGAGTATTCGCTGTTTGTGACGATGGTCAGCGATATTAAATCTTATGTGCAGTCATTTACGATTAAGATGAATTCGTGTCTGAGAACGCAGAATAATATTATGGAACGGCTCTGCTTCTGCGGCAATCTTTTTAACGGTGCAGGTCATGAACGCATGATGGTCGGCAGAATCATACCGGAAGATACCATCGCCCAGCAGAAGGCAATTGAAGTCATTGATGAGCTGCACTATGATTCGCTTACCAAAGTCTATAATAAAAAGACGATTACAGATTATGCCAAAAAGACACTGGCAAAAGCAAAACAAAACCGGGTGACACTGGTAATTTTGGATGTAGACCATTTTAAATCCGTCAATGATACCTATGGACATCTCTACGGTGATAAGGTGCTTTCAAGAGTCGGGTATAAGTTAAAAGAGATTGTCGGGGACAACGGCGTCATAGGACGTATTGGTGGCGATGAATTTTTAATTGTAATAGATAATATTAATGATGATCAGATTCTGCGGGGAATGCTGCGTGCGATCCGTACCCAGATTAAATGGGAATTTGCAGGGGATTTTGAGGATTTTGCCATTACCTGCTCTATCGGTGCATCAATTGCACCAAATAATGGAAATGAATTTGAGGATTTGTTCAAAAAAGCGGATTACTGCTTGTATATTGCCAAAGAAAAAGGCAGGGACCGGTATGTATTTTTCCGTGATGAGCTGCACCGTAAGTCATATGAAGAATCAATTACGCGTGTACAGCATGTGGGTACAAATGGCAGAGAAATTCAGGAATTAAAGGCAATTGCGAAATTTATGTCCGATGTGACAGAAAATCAGGCATTGGCATACCGGGAGATTCTGCAGCATATGCTTGAATCGTATCAGCTGGATACCATTAATATTTATTATGGAGAAAATTTATCAAGAGTTTATACAGTGGGGTTTGAACAGAACTATTCGGACAATGCACAGTATGTAAAGACACAAGAATTTAAACAACTGTTAGAGGAAAAGGATTATATGGAAACGAGCTTTGTTGCCGGCATGTTTAACAGTGCGCCACAGTTTTGTGCCGCCATGAAGCAGAAAAGAGTTTTTTCAACCATCCAGTGTATTATCGGGACACCGGATGATATCAAGGGGCTTGTCACTTTTGATAAATGCAAAGAATCCGGGACATGGGCAGACTATCAGATTGACTGTGCCCGTATATTTGCATCATTTTTAAGCATGCAGGCAATGGGAATCCGGAAGAAGTAAGGAACAGTTTAACAACTATTTCTTCACTATATGTTGTGTGCTTGCATTGACTTGATATGCTAGATATAGTATAATTCGTCTTGCCCGTGAGAGCGGGCAGGACTTTTTTAACGCAATTTTGTGAGAAAAGGAAAGGATTGGAAAAATGAAAATTATTAAGCGTAGCGGAACAGAAGTTACATTTGATATTGCAAAGATTATGGCAGCAGTTTCAAAGGCAAATAAAGAAGTTGTACACAGTGAAAGACTTTCAGATGAGCAGATCAAAAAAATTTCTGTGAATGTAGAAGAAATCTGCCAGGAGATGAACCGCTCTTTAAGCGTAGAAGAAATTCAGGATCTGGTGGAAAACCAGATTATGAATCTGAGAGCATTTGCAGTGGCAAGAAAATATATTACGTATCGTTATAAAAGAGCGCTGGTACGTAAATCCAATTCAACAGATGAACAGATTTTAAGCCTGTTAGAATGTAATAATGAAGAAGTCAAACAGGAAAATTCCAATAAAAATCCGACTGTCAACAGCGTTCAGAGAGATTATATGGCAGGCGAGGTCAGCAAAGACATAACCAAGCGTTTGCTCCTGCCGCAGGATATTGTAGATGCCCATGAACAGGGACTGATTCATTTCCATGATGCAGATTATTTTGCACAGCATATGCACAACTGTTGTCTGGTAAATCTGGAAGATATGCTGCAAAATGGTACGGTTATCAGTGAAACCATGATTGAAAAGCCACACAGCTTTTCAACGGCATGCAATATTGCAACACAGGCAATTGCACAGATTGCAAGTTCCCAGTACGGCGGACAGAGTATCAGTCTTGCCCATCTTGCACCGTTTGTACAGGTCAGCCGGGAAAAATTTATCAAGCAGGTTCGTGAAGAATTTGACAAAGTGGGTCTGGCATACACTGAAGAAAAGGTGCGTGAGGTTGCGGAATTAAGAGTGCGTGATGAGATTAAACGCGGCGTGCAGATGATTCAGTATCAGGTTATTACACTGATGACAACCAACGGACAGGCACCGTTTGTGACGGTGTTTATGTATCTGGATGAAGTGCCGGAGGGTCAGACAAGAGATGACCTTGCGATGGTTACGGAGGAAGTACTCCGCCAGAGAATCCAGGGGGTTAAAAATGAAAAGGGTGTATGGATTACACCGGCATTTCCAAAGCTTATTTATGTGCTGGAGGAAGATAATATCCATGAGGATTCAAAATACTGGAGCCTGACACAGCTGGCGGCGGAATGTACTGCAAAGAGAATGGTTCCGGATTACATTTCCGAAAAGAAGATGAAGGAATTAAAGGTCGATAACAACGGTGAAGGACACTGCTATCCGTGTATGGGCTGCCGAAGCTTTTTAACACCTTATATTGATGAAGAAACCGGTAAGCCAAAGTATTATGGCAGATTTAATCAGGGTGTTGTAACAATTAATCTGGTTGACGTGGCATGCTCATCAGGCAAAGATATGGACAAGTTCTGGAAGATTTTTGATGACAGACTGGAACTTTGTAAGCGTGCGCTGATGTGCAGACATTACAGATTAAAGGGTACACCGTCTGATGTTGCGCCGATTTTATGGCAGAATGGTGCACTTGCACGTTTAAAGAAGGGTGAAACAATTGATAAGCTGCTCTATGGCGGATATTCTACCATTTCATTAGGATATGCCGGCCTTTGTGAGTGTACAAAATATATGGTCGGTGTTACCCATACACAGCCGGAAGGTACAGAGTTTGCCTTAAAAGTAATGCGCCATCTGAATGAAGTTTGTAAGAAATGGGCAAAAGAAACGAATATTGATTTCAGTCTGTACGGTACACCGTTGGAATCAACAACATATAAATTCGCAAAGAATCTGCAGAAACGATTTGGTAAGATTCCGGGTGTGACCGATAAGAATTATATTACAAACAGCTATCATGTACATGTAACGGAAGATATTAATGCATTTGATAAGCTGAAATTTGAATCACAGTTCCAGGAGCTTTCACCGGGTGGCGCAATCAGCTATGTGGAAGTGCCGGATATGGTTGATAATATCCCGGCGGTATTGTCTGTCATGCAGTATATTTATGAGAATATTATGTATGCGGAATTAAATACCAAGAGCGATTATTGCCAGGTATGCGGCTACAACGGGGAAATCAGGATTGTAACCGATGAAGACGGCAAACTTATCTGGGAATGTCCAAACTGCGGCAACAGAAATCAGGATAAGATGAATGTTGCAAGAAGAACCTGCGGCTATATCGGCACGCAGTTCTGGAATCAGGGACGTACACAGGAAATTAAGGAACGTGTACTGCATCTGTAAGAACAAAAAATATGTTTTTTTGAGTAAATATGCGATTTATCCGCTTGTACAAAAGAAAAAAATGATTTATCATAGGGTGAATCAAGAGACAGAAGGAAGGAGTTATCGGATATGAAATCAATTAAGGCAAAGATATTAGGACCGGTTGTGGTGCTTGCCGTACTGGTTCTGGTTACAAGTGTGTTTAGTATTTTAGGTGCAGGCAACATTGAAAAAAAGGGGCGTGTTATTTCTGACCAGTATCTGGCAACAATACAGGATGTATCTGCAATGTCGAAAAATACACAGACACTGATGCGTTTATCGTATAATTATATTCTGGCACAGGGCGATGCAGCAGAGAAAAAGGTGGAGACTTCCATCAGCCAGACTAAGCAGACACTGGAAAATCAGATGGCAGATTTTTCAAATAATCTGACACCGGAAGAAACGGAAGCATTCCAGAAGTTCCAGAGTGATTATCAGGCATACCTTTCCAAGTATAATGCCATGGTAAAGTATGTACAGACCAACCAGAATGAAAATGCTTCAATTGTTGCCAACAACGATCTGGTTGAAATGAGCAGCCAGATTGAAACAGATTTGGAAAATATGATTGAACTTGAATCATCACTGGCAGATCAGGCAGTCGCAAATATGGAGAGTGCCTATGCGTCATCAATGGGTGTTGGCATTGTATGTCTGCTGTTAGGCATTGTTGCACTTGTCGCAGCCATAATCATTTCAAACCGCATGGTTGTAAAACCAGTTGTTGCAGCCAATAAAAAGCTGGGAGAAATCGTATCGCTGATCGAAGAGCACAAGGGTGATTTAACAATGCGTGTGGAATCCGGTTATCAGGATGAAATTGGTGCGCTTGCAGATGGGATTAATCTGTTTCTGGATAAGTTACAGAGTACGATGGGTGTGATTGTAAGCGGTACACAGAATCTGACCCGGGTTGTCAATATGGTTACGGAAAATGTGTCGGCGTCAAATGACAATGCACAGGACGTATCTTCTGCCATGGAAGAATTGTCAGCAACCATGGAAGAAATTGCAGCCACTGTTCAGACGGTAACGGAAAATACAGAATCCATCAGCCGGGAGGTCGCTGATATTGCTGACAGAACCGGGCAGATGAATACATACTCTAAAGAAATGCAGGAGCGTGCAGATACGCTGGCTAAAAATGCCAATGAGAATAAGACACAGACTGATGCAATGGTTGGAAATATCGTCGGTACATTAAAGCAGGCGATAGAAGAAAGCCGCAGTGTAGAAAAGGTCAATGAACTGACAGGCGAGATTTTAAATATTTCAAGCCAGACCAATCTGCTTGCATTAAATGCATCGATTGAAGCTGCAAGGGCAGGCGATGCCGGAAAAGGCTTTGCGGTAGTTGCGGATGAAATTCGTCAATTGGCAGATTCAAGCCGGGATACGGCAAATAATATCCAGGCAATTAATGAACATGTTACAAAGGCGGTTCATGCATTAATCGATAATTCAAATGCGATGATAGCATTTATAGAAGAAACGGTGCTGCCGGATTACGGTACATATGTGGATTCCGGAGAACAGTACAATGAAGATGCAAGCTATGTCAGTGAAGTGATGAATGAATTTACGGAAAAGACAGAAAACTTAAAGAATATTATGAATAATGTTGTAGAGTCCATTGAGGGTATTGCAAAAGCAGTAGAAGAAAGTGCCAATGCGGTTACAAGCTCCGCGATGAGTACCGGTTCACTGGTAGAAGATATGCACACCATCAATGAACAGATGGGCAGCAGTAAGGAAACCGTGGAAAGCTTAAAGGCAGAAGCGGATGTTTTTAAAAAGTTTTAAATTGACTTCTTGTCAGACAATGTTATAATAAAGTTAATATTTTCCGGGGAGCAAAAGGACCGCGGCGAAAGCCGCGGTACTGCTGAGAGGGAATCGTATCCGACCCGTTACCTGATGTGGATAATGCCACCGTAGGGAGTTCTTTTTTAATGACAGAATACCGTATCTTTTAAGATGGAGGATATGCTGTCGGAAAATAGCGCATTCTTTAGGACTATCAGGAAATTTCGGAAAAAAGTTCCCTATTTTTACATAACAGTAAAGTGAAATATTTAAACCATAATAATGATAATATGGATAAACCCGGCGATATATCTCCCACGGAAAAAATCAGCATGTACAAGGTACAGGAATGGAGGCTGTTGTGAGTTATACGACACAGATGGATGCTGCAAGACAGGGGATTGTCACTCCTGAAATGGAAATTGTTGCAGCAAAAGAAAATATGGGCGTTGAAAAATTAAGAGAACTGATTGCAAAGGGACAGGTGATTATTCCTGCCAATAAGAATCATCAGGCATTAAGCCCGAATGGTATCGGTTCTGCCTTAAAGACAAAGATTAATGTCAATCTGGGTACATCAAGGGACTGTGTAGACCTGGATATGGAAATGGAAAAGGTGAACGAAGCCGTAGCCATGGGCGCAGAGGCTATTATGGATTTAAGTTCTTTCGGCGATACACAGAAGTTCAGAAGAAAGCTGACCGCAGAGTGTCCGGCAACAATAGGAACAGTTCCTATTTATGATGCCGTGGTATATTACCACAAACCGTTAAAGGATATTACAACCGAAGAATGGCTTTCAATTGTTGAAATGCACGCAAAAGATGGTGTGGATTTCCTGACAATTCACTGTGGTATCAATAAGAGCACTGCAAAGCGTTTTAAGGATGCAAAGCGCCTTACCAACATTGTATCCAGGGGCGGTTCTATCATTTTTGCATGGATGGAAATGACAGGAAAAGAAAATCCATTTTATGAAAATTATGACTGGGTACTAGACATCTGCCGCAAGTACGATGTCACCATAAGTCTTGGTGATGCATGCAGACCGGGCTGTATCGAAGATGCTTCTGATATTTCACAGATTGAAGAACTGGTAACACTTGGTGAACTGACAAAACGTGCATGGGAAAAGGATGTACAGGTTATGATTGAAGGACCGGGACATATGCCGCTGAACCAGATTCAGGCAAACATGGAAATCCAGAAGACCATCTGCAAGGGCGCGCCGTTTTACGTATTAGGCCCGCTTGTGACAGATATTGCACCTGGCTATGACCATATTACATCGGCTATCGGTGGTGCGGTTGCGGCAACTTACGGCGCATCCTTTTTATGCTATGTAACACCGGCAGAGCATTTGCGCTTACCGGACTTAAATGATGTAAAGGAAGGGATTATTGCTGCTAAAATCGCAGCCCATGCAGCCGATATTGCCAAAGGTATTCCGGGGGCATCCGACTGGGATAAAAAGATGAGTACGGCAAGAAAGAAGCTGGATTGGGAAGAAATGTTTGATCTGGCAATTGACCCTGAAAAAGCAAGAAGATACAGAGAATCCGCAAGACCGGAAAAGGAAGATACCTGCTCCATGTGCGGTAACTTCTGCGCCGTAAAGAACATGAATAGAATCTTAGACGGCGAAATTGTAAGCATTTTTGACGAATAAAAAATTAATAACGAAAAATACACCGAAGCCAGACACCACGGCTCGGTGTATTTTTCGTTATAATAAAGTAAAGAAACAGCCATTTGAAACGTACCGTCTGAGAGGTTTCAATACAGGAAAATAAGCCGAAGTTAAGTAACACGTTGAGGCGTTTTTCCTGTATTGAAACCACCTTCCGATAGTCGGGTTCAAGTGGCTGTTTTTTAAATTTACTGCATTTCAATTTCCTTGTCGCGGCTTTTTTTTAAAAGGCGGCTGTAGTCGGTGGCGTACACGAGGGTGTACATCACTGCCATTAAAATTGAAGCGCCGATAACATCTGTAATGGAGTGCTGTTTTAAAAGCACGGTTGACATGCAGATGGATACACAAAGAATCAATGAAGCAATGTCAAATGCCTTATGCTTTTGAAACCATTCGCTCCGGTGCAGTGCGATGTGGACGGCAAGGGAGTTGTATACGTGGATACTTGGGAATACATTGGTTGGTGTATCACTGGCATAAATCGTATTCAGCAGCATGCCGAAAAAGTTGTCCGGTACGTCATTCGGGCGCAGTGTCAGACCGCTCGGATAAATCATGCAAATCAGTAAGGATACGGACATGCCGATTGTCAGACATAATGCGAAACGCAAAAATTCCGTATCGGATGCTTTAAACAGCATATAAATACAGGCGCCGATGACATAGATAAACCACAGCATATACGGAATGATAAAATACACACAAAATGGGATCATGTCATCAATGGCATTGTTGATAATGTGCAGGTTCGGTGTTTCCATGGTAATCTTTTTTTCAAGGTAGAAAAACCACGGCAGGTATATAAAGATATAACAGCCGAAACACAGCCGCCAGTTTTTTTTCAAAAAATTCATAAGAATCCTCATTTCTGCGCACAAATCCTGCCATATAAAGAGGAGTGGTTTTTGTGCAGGCAAAAAGCACATACCGGATCCTAAAATGGCAGAAAACGAAAACGTGTCAGGTGCGCATTGACACAGAATCGTATTTTACTCATCGTGTAGTATTATTTTAATCCATAGATTAATAAATTATACCATGTTGCAGGCAGTAAAACAATTGTAAAATATAAATCTTATCAAAACAAGCAGACAATTCTAAAAAAAATCTTAACAGAAATCTTTGCACGGGCGATTCACAGATTTATAAATACCAATTTACAAATGCCATAAATATGTAATATAATAAAGTACATATGCCGGACTGTAAAAAAGCTGGCAGGATTGGAGAAATGATATGTTACAGATTCATCATCTGAAAAAATCCTATAATAAAAAAACAGAAGTACTTTCTGATATTGATTATACATTTGAAGAAGGAAGGGTGTATCCGGTCCTGGGTGGTATCGGTTCCGGCAGGACAACATTGTTTGACTGCCTGTCAGGGGATTTGCCGGTCGATGCGGGAGAAATTGCAACAAAGGAAAAGACAACCATTTTCCATGCAGCAAAACAGAGCATCCTGCCGATGTACATAACGGCATATGAATATATTCATTTTTTGTGTGATTTAAAAAATGTACCCGTTCCGGCAGACGAATTTCTTGATAAAGTCGGCATGGAAGAAAATGCCAAGGATACGCTGATTTGTGAACTGAGTTTTGAAGATAAAAAACGTGTGCAGCTTGCCGCATTTTTAGTGCAGAAGCCCTATGTTATATTATTTGATGAACCGTTTGACTATTGCAGTGAGAATTATATCCGTACCTTTTTGCAGGTATTGCAGACGGTAAAAGAAAACCATATTATATTAATATCCACGGGACTGCTTGAAATTGCCAAACAGATTTCAAATGAGATTCTGCTGCTGCATAATGGCAGATTTGAGGTTGTGCCGTCAGAAACCTTACAGGTACAGGAACTGCGCAGAGCGGTACTGGATATTATCGGGGAGGCAGATCATGGAAATCTTTAAAAAAATGTTTGCAGAAAAAATTTTGAGTTTTCACGAAGGCACGAACAGAAGTCTTGAAATTCTGACAAAAATGCCGCTGGTGGGAGAATATATCAGCAATCAGGTGATTCATAAGAGAAATTCAAAGATGCGCATGACCATTGGTGTCATGGCAGTGTTTGTGAGAATGATTGTGCAGTTTATTAAGAAATATTTATACGTGGCAGTTTTTATTTATTTGCCGTATCTGTTTATGGCACAGTTTAATCCATTAATCCGTGATCACAAAGAATCTGCGGTATTGTTTATGTTTTTTATGCTGTCTACGATTTGCGGAAGCCTTGCCAACAATACACTGCTTGCCATGGGTGACAGGGATTATCTGATGGTGCGCGTGGTGCTGGTAAGTCCGTATATGAATTTCCTTGGCAGGCTGGCAGTTAAAATGGTCACAGATTTTGTGTATTTCACGATTATTTTAAATTTATTTGGTGTATCGTTTGTACACAGCCTGCTGTTAAGCCTTGTGACGATGTGTATCCGTCCGGCAGGTGAGATGATAGCGGTGCTTTGTTTTGACCAGATGCAGTCGATGTATAACAATAGAAATGCTTTTAACGGAACGGTGATTGCACTCAGTGTTTTTGTGGCATACGGTATGCCGCTGTTAAAGCGGCAGATCAGTTCAGACTGGCTGTTTTTCATTCATCCGGTTTTTGTAGTGGCAGCACTGTTTATCGGTGTGTTTTCAGTGTATTATTTATGGGATTATCCATCCTACAGAAAAATTATGCAGGAGGCGCTGCATATTAAAAGAGAAGTATAAGAAAGCCCGGACAAGCGGCAGAGATGGCGTGTATATTGTAAAAATTAAGAAATGTAACGGAGTGAATCAGTAATTAGGATAGGAGTGGACAGGATGAAAATAAAATTTAGTAAATCACCGGTAATGATGCTGGCAAAGCTTGCACTTGCGGGACTGTTGTGTCTTGTTATTGTGTTCATTGTTCATTCCAATTATAAGAGCAGACAGGGAAGCCGGATTGAGTTAAAATCCCGTTATACATTTTCTGTTCGGATAGACAGTGACGGAAATGTACTGGATGAAGCGTATAATGAAGGTGAGAAAAGCGAATATCAGGAATTTGAAACGCCGCAGTTAAGTAAAATGGCAGACATCTGGCTGACACAGTTTACGGGACAGTTTACCCAGAAGTATCTGCCGTGGTCAAAGGCACTGCGAAAGGTTTCATGTAAGGATTCCAAAGTGCTTGACCGTGAAACCGGCACGGTGCTTATCAGCTTTTCGGCAGTTTTAAAGGATAGTACGTCGGAGTATTTCCAGTCGTGGGACGGCGTGCTTGACAACGGCAGAATGGAATTTGAATGGGTTGTGACATTTGCACTGGACAACCACTATGACGGTACGGCAACGATTTATGTGGAGAATATTGTGACACCGGAAGAATACGGTATTTCACAGTATAATGAAAGCTTAAAAGACAGCGTAACCGGTGGCTCGGAATCGGCAACGGCGGCTTCTTCCAATACGCTTACAAAGTATGAAATTAAAGAAAATACGTTACAGATTACATATGACGGTGGTGCAAAATATGTCAATGTTCCGGTAGACTGTACGAATCTGCCGCTTGTGGAAAATTCATCCACACAGCTTATGGATGGAAGCTGGCAGTTAGACACGAATAAAGCAGCGTTTCTTTACGGCGGCAAAAATGCAGAAAACGGTAGGGTACCCCTGACGTTGTTGTTTTCCAATGATAAAGGCAGTAACTGGGTTACGAGTGAAATTGATACGATTTATGATGCCAATTATTACTATGTAAAGTTTTTTGATGAAATGACAGGCGTAATCGTTATCGGTTACGGTAAGAATGGCAGTCAGCAGGCATCGCGTATTTATACAACAACAAACGGCGGTGAAAGCTGGATAATGATAGGCAGCGGACCGGCATTAAATGTATTAAAGGGCGTGGTCTTTGCAGATGCAGATACAGGATTTTTCTGCTATAACTATGTAGATGGCATGGACAGTAACCTGTATATGACAAAAGACCTCGGAAAGACGTTTTCAAAAGTGACACTGGACCCGCAGGAGTTAGACAGCACGGCGGCAAATGCGCAGACAACGGAAAGTGACAGCACGCAGCAGGAAACAAAAGCCGAGGAAGAAACAACGGCATCAAAGCTTTCGTGGAGTGACGTTTATAAAGAGGCACTGGTGCCGGTGGTAGATGATCAGGGCATGATTACCGTTTATCTGACACAGGGCAGCAACGGTGTGTATAACAGTGGTAAAACAGCGGCGAAATATCAGTCATCGGACGGCGGTGAAACATGGAAATATATCGGGCAACTGGAAATTACCTCTTGAAATAAAGGTTATAGTGTGATAAAATTTATTAAATTTGAGAAAAAAAGACATTTTTGTGTCTTTTTTTTTGCGCAAAAGTAGCAAAATTTAATAATACGAAAGGAAATTAGGTGGCATTCATGAAAGCATTTTTAATTCTTGAAGATGGAACAGTGTTTAATGGAACGAGTATTGGTTCTACCCGCGAAGTAATCAGCGAGATTGTCTTCAACACATCAATGACAGGATATCTGGAGGTACTGACAGACCCTTCTTATGCAGGACAGGCAGTAACCATGACATATCCTTTAATTGGAAACTATGGCGTATGTTATAAAGATATGGAGTCTTTAAAAGCATGGCCGGATGGATATATTGTCCGAGAACTTTCCAGAATGCCGAGTAACTTCCGATGTGAAGACCCTATCCAGAAATTCCTTGCAGACAATGATATACCGGGTATCAGTGGGATCGATACCAGAGCGCTGACAAAGATTTTGCGTGAAAAAGGTACAATGAACGGTATGATTACGACAAATGAGAATTATAATCTTGATGAAGTTCTGCCAAAGATTAAGGCATACTCTGTAAAGGGCGTCGTTGATAAAGTAACATGTAAAGAAAAGAAAGTCCTGCCGGGCAAGGGATATAAGGTTGCGCTGATGGATTTTGGTGCAAAGAACAATATCGCAAAGTCCTTAAATTCAAGAGGCTGCGAAGTTACAATTTATCCGGCACGTACAACGGCAGAGGAAATCTTAAGCACGAATCCGGATGGAATCATGCTTTCTAACGGCCCTGGCGATCCAAAGGAATGTGAATTTGAAATTGCAGAAATTAAAAAACTCTATGACAGCAATGTCCCGATTTTTGCAATCTGTCTGGGACATCAGCTGATGGCACTTGCAACAGGTGCAGATACGCATAAATTAAAATACGGACACAGAGGTGCAAATCATCCGGTAAAGGATTTACAGACAGGAAAGGTTTACATTTCTTCACAGAATCACGGTTATGTCGTAGATGAAACGACACTTAATCCGGCAGTCGCAAAACCGGCTTTTGAAAATGTCAACGATAAGACCAATGAAGGTCTTGAATATATCGGAAAGAATATTTTTACTGTACAGTTCCATCCGGAAGCATGTGCAGGACCACAGGATACAGCGTATCTTTTTGACAGATTTATTGAGATGATGAAGAAGGAGGACTAAAAAATGCCAAAGAATCCGAATATTAAAAAAGTATTGGTAATTGGTTCAGGACCGATTATTATTGGACAGGCAGCTGAATTTGACTACGCAGGTACACAGGCTTGCCGTTCTTTAAAAGAGGAAGGAATCGAGGTTGTTTTAGTAAACTCCAATCCGGCAACCATTATGACAGACAAGGATATTGCTGATGAAGTTTATATCGAACCACTGACTGTTAAAGCGTTAGAGCAGATTATTTTAAAGGAAAAGCCGGACAGCATTCTTCCGACACTGGGCGGACAGGCAGGATTAAATCTTGCCATGGAAATTGCCGAAACGGACTTTTTGGAAGAACACAATGTGAAGTTAATCGGTACAACAGCGCTGACAATTAAGAAAGCGGAAGATCGTTTAATGTTTAAGGAAACCATGGAAAAAATCGGTGAACCTTGTGCGGCTTCCTTAGTTGTTAATAATGTAGAAGACGGTGAAGCATTTGCAGCTAAAATCGGTTATCCGGTTGTACTGCGTCCGGCATATACACTGGGCGGCAGCGGCGGCGGTATCGCACACAACGTTATGGAATTAAGGGAAATCCTTGAAAACGGTTTAAGACTTTCACGTGTCGGTGAAGTTTTAGTAGAACGCTGCATCGCAGGCTGGAAGGAAATCGAATACGAAGTAATGCGCGATGGTAACGGCAACTGCATTACTGTATGTAACATGGAAAATATTGACCCTGTCGGCGTGCATACCGGTGATAGTATCGTAGTTGCACCGTCACAGACACTTTCCGACAAAGAATATCAGATGCTTCGTACATCTGCTTTAAATATTATTGACGAACTGGGTATTACAGGCGGCTGTAACGTACAGTATGCCTTAAATCCGGACAGCTTTGAATACTGTGTAATCGAAGTAAATCCGCGTGTAAGCCGTTCTTCAGCACTGGCTTCCAAGGCAACCGGTTATCCGATTGCAAAGGTAGCAGCTAAGATTGCATTAGGCTACACACTGGATGAAATTAAGAATGCCATTACAGGAAAGACTTATGCAAGCTTTGAGCCGGCACTGGATTACTGTGTTGTAAAGATGCCGCGTCTTCCGTTTGATAAATTCATCTCTGCAAAGAGAACACTGACAACTCAGATGAAGGCAACCGGTGAAGTTATGAGTATTGCCAATAACTTTGAAGGCGGTCTGATGAAGGCAATCCGTTCTCTGGAGCAGCACGTTGACAGTCTAATGTCGTATGACTTTACAAAGCTGACAGACGAAGAACTTTTAGAAGAGCTGGCTGTTGTTGATGACAGAAGAATCTGGAAGATTGCAGAAGGTTTAAGAAGACATATTCCGGCAGCCAAGATGCATGAGATTTCAAAGATTGACTTATGGTTTATTGATAAATTACAGATTATTGTCGATATGGAAAATGCTTTAAAGAGAGGTCCTTTAACAAAAGAACTGCTCACAGAAGCAAAGAGAATCGAATTCCCGGATAACGTTATCGGTGAACTGACAGGAAAGACAGAAGCAGAGGTTAAGGCACTGCGTGACGAATATGGAATTCATGCGGCATTTAAGATGGTTGATACCTGTGCGGCAGAATTTGCGGCAGAAACACCGTATTATTATTCAGTATTCGGCAGTGAAAATGAAGCGGTTGAAACAAAGGATAAGAAGAAGGTACTCGTATTAGGCTCCGGTCCAATCCGTATCGGTCAGGGTATTGAATTTGACTTCTGTTCTGTGCACTGTACATGGTCTTTCAAGAAGGAAGGCTATGAAACAATTATTGTAAACAACAACCCTGAAACAGTTTCAACGGACTTTGATATTGCCGATAAGCTGTATTTTGAACCGCTGACACCGGAAGATGTCCAGAATATTGTTGATTTTGAAAAGCCGGACGGCGCTGTTGTGCAGTTTGGCGGTCAGACAGCAATTAAGCTGACAGAAAGCCTGATGAAGATGGGTGTGCCGATTTTCGGTACAAAGGCTGAAGATGTCGATGCTGCGGAAGACAGAGAGTTATTCGACGAAATCTTAGAGCAGTGCGGTATTCCAAGAGCCAAGGGTCAGACCGTATTTACCGTAGAAGAAGCATTAAAGGCAGCCAATGAATTAGGCTATCCGGTACTTGTAAGACCTTCTTATGTGCTCGGCGGACAGGGCATGCAGATTGCCGTATCCGATGAAGACGTTGTTGAATTTATGAATATCATCAACAGAATTAAGCAGGATCACCCGATTCTTGTTGATAAGTACCTTATGGGTAAGGAAATTGAAGTTGATGCAGTATGCGATGGTGAAAATATCCTGATTCCGGGTATTATGGAACATATCGAAAGAGCCGGTATTCACTCAGGTGACAGTATTTCCGTATATCCGGCGAAGTCACTGACACCTAGAATTACGGATATGATTGTTGATTATACAGAAAAGCTGGCACGTTCCCTGCATGTAAAGGGTATGATTAACATTCAGTTTATCGTATACAATGATCAGGTTTATGTCATTGAAGTCAATCCGCGTTCAAGCCGTACTGTACCGTATATCAGCAAGGTAACCGGTATTCCGATTGTACAGCTTGCAACAAAGGTTATTACAGGAAGTAAAATTACAGATTTAGGATATGAACCGGGCTTACAGAAGAAGTCAGATTACTATGCAATCAAGATGCCGGTATTCTCCTTTGAAAAAATCAGAGGCGCAGATATCAGCCTCGGACCGGAAATGAAGTCTACAGGTGAGTGCCTTGGTATTTCAAAAGACTTTGATGAAGCATTGTATAAGGCATTCCAGGGAGCAGGAATCAATCTTCCGAAGCATAAGCAGATTATCATGACACTCTGCGATGCAGATAAGGAAGATGGTGTGGATATTGCACAACGTTTTGAAAAGCTGGGCTACAAGATTTACGCTTCCCGCGGTACAGCCAAAGTATTAAAGGAGCATGGCGTCAATGCAATTCAGGTCAACAAGATTGGTCAGGAAGCACCGACACTCTTAGATTTAATCTTAGAGCATAAGATTGACCTTGTAATCGATACACCGGAAAATGGTATCGAAAGAGCCGGCGACGGTTTCTTAATCAGACGTTATGCGATTGAAACAGGTGTACACTGCCTGACAAGCCTTGATACAGCGCACGCGCTGATTTCAAGCTTAGAGCATGCGTTTAACAATAAAGACCTTACAATTGTCGATATTGCAACGATTGATAACAGAAAGTAGATACCAGGGGTAGTTGCCCCGGCATCATAAAAATAAAGTACCCGGCAGAGGAGATTTTAAAAATTTCTTTTGCCGGGTGTTTTTTATTTGCGCAGGATATACGTACAAGCAGTCATATGCGTGAAACGGCGTTGCATTTTCAAGGTGAATATGATACAATTTAAACAGTATTTTGTTCCTGTACAGATACAGGAAACGACATTTTGCAGGGAAGGAACAAGGACAATGGATGCAAGACGGGCACAGGATATATTAAGACATATTATTAATGATGAAGATTACGGCGCAGCGATGTTAGATAAGATTTCAGTTACTGAAAGTATTGAAGTGCTGACCAAGATGCTGCCGGATTGTGTGGCAACGGCACAGAATGATAACAATATTAATGATGCGGGATTTTTCAGCCAGATGATTCATAACTACTATCCGCTGATACTGGATAAAATTAAGAATGCAGAGCATTTATGGGTGGTTTACAGTGACAACACCGGCTATCCGTACATGATTGACGGTGATTTGTTCGTATTATATGATTATGCAAATCATGCGGAGCTTGAAAAGAAACTGAATACAGCAGGGTATCAGGTGGCACTGGAAAGTGTGACACCGACAGATTTCCGAAATGAAGTGGCGCATATGTACCGCAACGGCTATGAAAAAATCCGCTTTACAGACGGAAAGGGCGAACCGTTTGTTGTTGCCAAGGAAGATTTATACAGCTTTGAGGATTTCTTCAATGAAGAATACATGACCAATCCGGGGCTGCAGCGTGCAATGATTGAATTTTTCCAGGAATTCCGTAAAAATACAGTAGCAGATGCAGGCCGTGAGGAGATTTTAAAGAAGCGTGAAGATGCGATGATCCGCACAATGGTACATGCAGAATATATGGTACCTTGTATCAAAGAGGAAACAGAAGACATGGTTGAGATTTCACATCCGTTTATTGATTTGACAGACCGGATTCAGGATAAGGAAGAAGGCGAGCGTGTGATTGCCATTCCTGCATTCACGGACGGTTTTGAAATGGATAAGTGCTACGAAGGACATCATGAGAATATGCTTTATCAGTATGACGAACTGGTAAATCTCGTGGAAGAACTCGGCGCATCCGGTGTTATCATCAACTGTCTGGGTATCAGCTACTATATGAAGCTGGAACTGATGCACAAAATTAATATGTAAGATACCAGGGTCAAAAGGTCTTTCGCCCACATGAGCTTGCTCATAAGTGGGGGGAAAGACCTTTTGACCCGCCCCAATATGAGCATAAAAGTGGGACGATAGTCCCACGATATGCGAATATGGGTAGGATTGTAGGAGTGCGCAGCACGGAACAATCCGCAGGTATCCCAGTTAAGAACGTTCGTTCTACAATATTATAAAGAAAACCGCCGCAGGCACATATTTCATTATAAATATGTGCCTGCGGCATTTTTTGTCTGACGGGGGATAAAATAGCTCTGTTTAACCGTCTTATTTTAAAAAGTCCTGACGCATTGGATTAAAGACATCGACCAGCTTGCCGTCTTCAAGGGCAGTAACACCGTGTTCAACGTTGGAAGGCATATAGACACTGTCGCCTTTTTTCACAACCTTGGTCTCACCGCCGATTGTAAATTCAAAGCTGCCTTCTGCCACATAAGTAATCTGCAAATGTTCATGGTGGTGGAAATTTCCTTTAGAGCCTTTTTTAAATGTAATTTCACACATCATCAGTTCGTCGGAATAACATAAAATTTTTCTGGTAACACCCGGTTCGCAGTCGGTCGGTGTTACATCTGCATTAAAACGAAACATACTTAACTCCATTCTGAGAACGCAAATTTGTCAGTAATCTGCGGCGTTCACGGCACAAATTACTATTACTTCAATGTACTACAAAATAAGTGGTTTGACAAGAGGATTGCGGGGTTATTATAATAAATGGGAAACACAAAAAAGCGATGTTGGCAGATGAGAAATCGCCTGCGTGAATTTCTCATCGCCTCTTCGCAACAAGTTGCTCAGAAATGAGGATTAATATGTATAAATTGTATTATATATGGCTGGTGCCCGCGGTATTTTGTCTGGTTTATTATGTCTGCTGTGTGGCATATGCGGGCTTTGCATCATCTTTTATTACGATATGGCCGGTAACGGCAGTCTTTTTTGCAGGGATTTTTGCGGTGCGTTATGTACAGAATAAAGGTATTCTTATACTTCCAATGTGGATAAATGTGCTGTCTGCGGCAGGTTTATTAATACTTATCAGCTCATTTTGTCTGGTTCAGGCATTAATAACCGTGCAGATGAAGCAGAAACCGGAACCGGACTGTGAATATCTGCTGATTTTAGGCTGCCGCGTGCGGGGACTCGAAATTACAAAATCACTCCGCTACAGACTTGATGCGGCACTGGCATATCTGGAACAGAATGAAAAACATAGCAAAGATAATACCCAAAACAAAACGATACGTATTATCGTATCGGGCGGTCAGGGACCGGGAGAGGATATATCCGAAGCACAGGCGATGAAAGACTATCTGTGCGCACATGGCATAGAAGCTTCACGGATTTTTATGGAAGCTCAGTCCACGGATACGGAAAAAAACATTGCCTATTCGGCACGTTTTATTCCAGATAAAAATGCGAAAATCGGGGTGGTTTCCAATGACTTTCATCTGCTCCGTGCCGGAATGCTTGTCCGTGCGAAGGGTTTTCACAATGTCAGCACGATTGCGGCGCGGTCAGATGAAGTATTGTTTTTAAATTACAGAGTACGCGAATATTTCGGTGTATTAAAAGATTTATTTGGTGTAAAATTCTTTCACTTTATCGGAGAATAACAGACCCTTTGTGTAGCCGTCATGGTATAAGGCTTTGATTTTCTCTTTGTCTTTTTCCAGACGTGAAAAGCCGTCGGTGTTATCCGGACGGATTACAATGACCTTCTTTTCCTTTTCAAGCTGTTCGAGCTTCTTTAAAGAACGGTTGTAGCAGTCAGCACGGGAAAGGAGGTCTTTTCCGAGTTCTGGATACTTCCAGAAAGCATGCGCCAGAGCCTTTGTGGTGGCGCCGGTTTTCTTTTTGTATCCCTTCTGGCGGGTTAAGACGACAACAACGCGGTCACAGCCGTCTGCGAAAGCCCGCTCATACGGAATCGAATCGCTTAATCCGCCGTCTAAGTACGGAGTATCATTTAAGTAAATATATGGGAAAAGGGCAGGGAGCGCACAGGTTGCCTGAAGCAGCTTGTTGGTGCGGTCCTCGGTTGTATAGCGCATATATTCCGGTTTTCCGGTTAAAACATTGGTAACGACTGCGTAAAATTCGCCGCCCCACGCATTAAAGGTATCGTAGTCAAACGGAACCAGTTTATTCGGAATCGTGTCATAGGCAAATTCCAGTCCATAGACACTTCGGTTTGTCTTATCGGTCATATTGTGCATACTCATGTAGCGTTTATCGTCACGGTAATCTAAAAGAATCTGTAAATTTCTTCTTTTTTGTCTGGAAGCGTAGGAAACACCGTAGGCTGCGCCGGCAGATACACCAATCATATAGTCCGGCATAATATCCCGATCTAAAAATGCATCCATAACACCGCAGGAAAAAATTGTGCGGAACGCGCCGCCTTCAAATACAATTCCAGTTTTCATAATTGTCCCCATTTCTAAATGAATTTATTGTAATGTTTTTTTCCATCAGGCTGTAATTCCTGAAATTACAATAACATTTTAGTACATTTGATGTGAAATTTCCATATGAAAATACAGATAAATATGATATGATGATGTAAAAGTTGAAAGAATGAGGAGACTATGACACAGGAGATAAGGACACGCCTGCTTTTGATGGCAGATGCACAGTACGGGAGTTTTTCCAAAAGTCTGATTCCCGAATGTAAGCCGCTGTTAGGTGTGCGGCTTCCGGCACTTAGAAAAATGGCGCAGGAATTTGTAAAAAATAAAGAATGGAAAGAACTCATACAAACAGACGGCGCAGACGATGTTTATTTTGAAGAAGCCATGCTGCGCGGTATGCTGATTGGTTACGGCACGGCAAAAGAGCAGGACAATGAAGAAGCAATGCGGATGTTTGATAAATTTGTGCCGTTTGTTGATAACTGGTCGGTGTGCGACAGCTTTTGTAACAGCATGACAATTGTTTTAGCATACCGGGAAGAATGGTGGGAACATTTACAATCCTTTTTAGCTTCCCAAAAAGAATTTGAAGTGCGCCTGTCTTTGGTCTTATTGCTGTCGCAGTTTTTAAAATGGGACGATGCGGGCAGAAAAATCCTCCGCAGGCGCGTGATTACAGAGGCGGATATTATGCAGAATATTGCATGGAAATCAAAAAAACAGGCACAGAATGACAGCCCGGAGGATTCAGGCAATCCATATCTGGAAAAAATTTTTTCAGTGCTTGACAGACCGTTTACACAGGGGTATTATGCACAAATGGCGGCGGCGTGGCTGACGGCGGAATGTTTTGTCATGTTTCCGGCACAGACCATGCGGTTTCTTATAAAATCCGGCATGGATGATTTTACATATAATAAGGCACTGTCTAAAATCTGTGAATCCAGAAATCCGGCGCCGGAAGTAAAGGCACGGATAAAGAGCATGAAAAGATGATGTAAAAAGGAAATGGAGAAAAAGATGAGTACATCAACGACAAAAACAAAAGATATGGTAACAACGGCAATGTTTGTGGCAATTATTCTTGCAATGTCGTTTGTGCCGTATTTAGGCTATATCCCGCTGGGATTTATGAATGCAACAATTATCCACATTCCGGTTATTATCGGAGCGATACTGTTAGGACCGGCGCGCGGTGCATTTTTAGGCGGTATTTTCGGACTGACCAGCATGATTAACAACACATTTAACCCGAACCTGACTTCTTTCGTATTTTCACCGTTTTACAGCCTTGGAAATGTGCATGGAAATTTTAAGAGTCTGATGATCTGCTTTGTGCCGCGAATTCTGATTGGCGTTGTGGCATATTATGTATATACAGGGATTGTAAAGCTTGTAAAGAAGAAGAAAAACGACGGAAAAGGCAGTGCTGCTGCACTGGCGGCAGCCGGTGCGGCAGGAGCACTTACGAATACACTGCTCGTTATGAACGGCATTTACTTTTTGTTTGGAAGCAGTTATGCCAATGCAAAGGGAATTGCCACAGATGCCCTGTATGGTGTGATTCTTGGTGTGATCGGAACACAGGGCGTACCGGAAGCGATTGTGGCGGCGGTGCTGACTGCGGCAATCGGAAAAGCACTGCTTCATATCAGACGGTAACAGAAATGTTAATATTTTAAGAAATAAAACAAAAGGAAAAGAAAATGAAAAGACAAAATCAAAAAGGCATGATTCTTGCGATTGATATGGGGAATACCAATATTGTAATCGGCTGTGTAGACGATGAAAAGATTTATTTTGAGGAACGGCTCTGCACGGATTATTCAAAGACGGAATTAGAATATGCAATCGGTTTTAAGACCGTTTTGGAGTTATATAATATTGAAAGTGAACAGATTCACGGTGCAATCATTTCATCGGTCGTACCGCAGCTTGTAAACGTTATCAAGTCGGCAGTTGAAAAAATCATCGGCATTACGCCGTTAATTGTAGGACCGGGTGTGAAGACGGGATTGAATCTGTTAATGGACCAGCCAAAGCAGGTCGGTACGGATATGGTTGTAGATGCAGTTGCGGCTATTCACGAATATGGTGCACCGGTGCTGATTATTGATGTGGGAACGGCAACGACCATCAGTGCGGTTGACGACAAGAAAAATTATGTGGGAGGTGCGATTCTTCCGGGTATCCGCGTATCGGTGGATTCACTGGTATCCCGGACGGCACAGCTTCCGCGAATCAGTCTGGAAGCTCCAAAATCCGTGATTGGAAAGAATACGATTGCGTGTATGCAGAGCGGTGCGGTTTACGGGAATGCAAGCTGTATCGACGGCATGGTTGACAGAATCCGTGAAGAACTGTGCAAAATGACGGGTGCAGAACAGGAACAGGTCAAAGTCATTGCAACCGGCGGACTGGCAAGGGTGATCGTGCCATACTGCCACAATGAAATTATATTAGATGATAAACTACTTTTAAAAGGTTTAAAAATCATTTACGATAAAAATGTGGAATAGGAGAGGACTATGTTAAAAGGGAAAAACGTACTGCTTGGCGTAACCGGCAGTATTGCAGCGTATAAAATTGCGACACTTGCCAGCAGCTTAAAAAAGCTGGAATGTAATGTAGATGTCATGATGACACAGAATGCGACCAATTTTATCAATCCGATTACATTTGAATCCTTAACCGGTAATAAATGTGTTGTCGATACATTTGATAGAAATTTCCAGTTTCAGGTAGAGCATGTATCCCTTGCAAAAAAGGCGGATATTGTGATGATTGCACCGGCGAGTGCCAACGTGATTGGCAAGCTGGCATCGGGAATTGCAGATGATATGCTGACAACGACATTTATGGCGTGTACATGCAAAAAAATTGTCGTTCCGGCAATGAATACCAACATGTATTACAATCCGATTCTACAGGATAATATTGCAAAGTTAAGAAGGTTTGGCATCGAAGTGTTAGAACCGGCAAGCGGGTATCTTGCGTGCGGTGATACAGGTGCGGGGAAAATGCCGGAGCCGTCTGAACTGCTTGAATACATTTTACGCGATATTGCTCTGACAAAGGATATGAAAGGATACCGTGTGTGCATTACCGCAGGTCCGACACAGGAAGCGATTGACCCGGTGCGCTACATTTCCAACCATTCAACAGGAAAAATGGGATATGCGCTGGCGAAAAATGCGATGCTGCGCGGGGCAGAGGTGACACTGATTGCAGGTCCGACAAACCTTCCTGACGTGCCGTTTGTTAAAATGGTGCATATTACATCGGCACAGGATATGTATGAAGCGGTTACAGAGGCGGCAAAGGAATCAGACATTATTGTAAAAGCGGCAGCAGTTGCGGATTACAGACCGGCATCAGTCAGTGATGAAAAAATCAAGAAAAGCGATGGAGAGATGAGCATTGCCTTAGAGCGGACAAAGGATATTATCGGAACGCTCGGAGCGATGGAAAACAAACCGTTTTTGTGTGGATTTTCAATGGAAACGCAGAATGTACTGGAAAATTCCAGAAAGAAGCTGGAAAAGAAAAATCTGGATATGGTGATTGCCAACAATCTGAAAGTGGACGGAGCAGGCTTCGGGACAGATACAAATGTCATTACAATGATTACAAAGACGGACTGTACGGAATTTCCGAAAATGAGTAAATTTGAGGTGGCAGGCTGTATTTTTGATGCAATTTTAAAGAATATAAAAGCATAGAAAGCGGACGAAAAATAAAATATCAGGAAAAGAGGAATTTATGAGCAAAAAAGCAAAATTACTTACAGGGATGTTATCAGTGGCGGCAGTGCTGCTGGTTGCATTTGTCTATTATTATGTGGTGCTTCCGCCAATCAATATCCACGCGCCGGGCTTCTGGATATTTGTCATTGTGCTGGCGGCGGTATTTACGGGTGTTGTCGGACTTTGCAGCATGACAATGACGGAATACTACAAGGAATGGGCGGGCAGACAGTGGAAGCAGTCAAAGCCGGAATTTAAGAGTAAAAAGGCAGAACGTTTTTTCTATTTATGTGCGATACTTACAGCGGCACTGGTGGTTATTTTTCTAATAGGCGGACTGCTGTCATCTGAAATTGTCAATGCTTCGGCTTACCAGAAACTGTTAAATGTGGAAACCAGAAGCTTTACTGATGATATTCATGAGGTTTCCTACGACCAGATTCCGGTGCTGGATAAAGATTCGGCAACGACCATCGGCAACCGTGTCATGGGAACAATGGTGGATATGGTTTCCCAGTTTGAAGTCAGCGATATGTATACACAGATTAATTATCAGAATAAGCCGGTGCGTGTGACACCGCTTCAGTATGGCAGCCTGATTAAATGGTTTACGAACCACGGGGACGGAATTCCTGCGTATATCCGTATTGACATGACGACACAGGAAGCGGAATGCGTGCGTCTGGAGCAGAAAATCCGTTATTCGATGAGCGACCATTTTGGCAGAAACATTTACAGACATCTGAGGTTTGCGTATCCGACCTATATGTTTGATGACATCAGCTTTGAAATTGATGAGAGCGGTACACCTTATTGGATTTGTCCGGTGAAAAAATATAATATCGGACTGTTTGGCGGTGTGACGATTGGCAGGGTGGTGCTTTGTAATGCAATCACCGGGGAAATGACGGATTATGCCGTGGAAGATGTTCCGCAGTGGGTAGACCGTGTGTATTCGGCAGATATGCTTATTTCGCTGTATGATTACCACGGTACGTTAAAGCACGGTTATTTTAACAGTGTGTTAAGCCAGAAGGATTGTCTGGTAACGACAGACGGCTACAATTATATTGCACTGGACGATGATGTGTGGGTGTATACAGGAATTACCTCAGTCGGACAGGATAAATCCAATGTGGGCTTTGTGCTGATGAACCAGCGGACAATGGAAACGCGCTATTATGTGATTTCCGGTGCAGAGGAAAATTCGGCGATGTCTTCGGCAGAGGGAAAGGTCCAGCATTTAGGATACAAGGCAACATTTCCACTGCTTATTAATGTGGGTGGACAGCCGACATATTTTATGGCATTAAAGGACAGCTCGGGACTGGTAAAATCCTATGCCATGCTCAATATCGAGAAGTATCAGACCGTTGCAATCGGCGATTCAGTCAATGAGTGTGAGAAAAATTACCGTCAGCTGATGGTAGACAGCGGCATTGTAGATGAAACAGCGGCAGAAACGCCAAAGGAAAGCAGGCAGATAACCGGCAGAATCGATAAAATGGTGCAGACGGTATTGGACGGCAATTCGCATTTTTATATACTCTTAGAGGGTCAGTCCCGTATCTTTGATGTGCCGTTATCGGATAATGCGGATATTGTACGGTACAATACAGGCGATACTGTTACATTTTCATATCATGAAAACGAGTCATTAAATGAAGTGACGAAGGTGGAAGCCGCACAGCAGACCGTGCAGTAAAGAGGAAAAATAAAAAATAGTGGAAAAGTGTCTTTTGTATGCAGGAGAGTGTGTATAAAAGGCACTTTTTTTGACATTTTTATGGGTTCATCTGTTTAATATCCCTTAAAATCCAAAAAGATTTAGAAAATTCATGAAAATCCTTATTTTATCTGAAACAAAAAAGCCGCCCAACTCTTAAATCTCTTTTTTCCTAGTATCAAAGTAGGAATTTCGCAAAAACAGTCTGAAAAAATCTCATTTTAAACAATAAAATTTATCAATAAGACTTTTTTGTTGCACTTGCGCAACAAATTGGGAAAGCAGGAAATCAAAGGGATTGTTAAAGAAAACAGGTAAAAAATACCGTTGTTTGTTGCAGGTTTGCAACAAAAATGTCTGCTTGCCAAAAACAAATGTCTGTGGTACACTGCCACTGCAAACGAAAGATAGGCTTTGAAGCCTCTTTTTTTAAGTGTCACGGTTAGACAAGACTAATGGAAGTTATCAAAACAAAACTATGCCATAAAACAAAAAACAAAACAAAGCATTAGTACATTCGTAAAATCAACAAGGCACGATAGAAACAAGTAAACAGGGACAAAGCAGAAAGGAAAGAAAAATGAGAAAGACCAGCTTTAAGTTATTATCTGCTTCATTAGCAGTCGCAATGACAATGAGCAGTATGCCGTACAATGTATTGGCGGCAAGCCCGGAGCAGACATTTGCACAGGCAGTACAGCAGGCACAGACAACAGAAGCGGACGGCTTTGAAACAGCCGCACCGGCAGAGGAAAATCTCGTAACAGCAGATGCAGAAAGCACAGAAAAAGTAACCTACACAGTTACACCGGGTGTTTCATACGGAAAGGGAAGTATCAAATTAATCTCAGGTGTGACAGAAAGCACCGGTGATGATGGTGAAAAAGTATACACGGCTGAAAAAGACAGCACAATTACATTTGAAGCTGTACCGGAGGACGGCTGGAAATTAGATTCTGTTATGTACATGTCATCAAGCTTTACAACACCGGACTTAAAGATTACAAAGGTAGACGGCAAAGAGAACCAGTATACCTGCACAATTCCTGACGATGCATATGCTTACGGCTCAGTAGGAACATTTATGATATATGTGCAGTTTGCACCGGTTCTGGAAGAAGGACAGTATGAGATAAAATCAACAGGCGAATATTTAAGTGTAGATAAGTATGGTGCAAAGCCGGGTGAAACCGTAAAGATTACATCAACAAGTGACAGTTCAACAAGAAATTATGTGCCGACTGTTGCAGATGAAGACGGAACCGGTATTGATACAACACTTGAAAGTACAGTGATTGATGAAGATAAGATTGTACAGGTATACACCTTTGTAATGCCGGAGAAAAAGGTTACAATCACAGAAAAGAGTAACCGTTATTGTGCAATTACATTAGAAACCAATGACGACAGTAAATTTGCAAGCCATGTAAGTTACAGCAGCCGACAGATGATGAGTGGTAATATGAATGTTGTAGCAGACAGCATTATCGACGGCAAGTATTATAAGCATACAGTAACCGTAACCGGTACACAGGGAAATACAACAGTAAAGCCGGGAGAATTATCATCACTTGCAAGCGGAAAAGCAACATATACCGTAGCAAAGAAATTCCCGGTAGCCGTTACTTTAAGAGTAGACTTCGTTGAAACAGATGCGTATAACATTACAAACCAGTCTGCAAATATTGAAGGTGCCGATTTTACCGTATCAAATGGTGAACTTGCGGCAGAAGGCGATACCGTAACATTACTGCTTTCCACAAATACAGCAGACGGATATTACTATGACGGTACAACACTGCCAAAGGTAACAGACGCAGACGGCAACGAAGTAACCGTAACAGCAGATGCAGGAAACACAACATCTTCTGCAAAATTTACATTCACAATGCCTGAAAAGGGTGTCACAACAAGTTTTGATGGTTCTGCAATTACACAGAAAGAATTAAAGGCTGTTACCGTTGCAGATGAAGCAAAGTCTTATATTGCACTGGATAAAGCAGAAGCAAGAGAAGGCGCAAATGTTACCATTACTTTGACAGACGAAGCCAAAAAGGTTTTATTTATCAAAGTGATTAAGGAAGACGGCAGTGTCGAATATATAAGAAACTCTGCAACGAGCTTTATAATGCCGTCAGGTACAGTGACAGTATCGGTAGTTGCACCGGACAACTGGTTTGAAGAAGGACATTATGATGCAGATGTATATGCGGCAGCATCAAGCACACTGATTGTTTCCGATGCGGCAGACCTTGCGGCTGTCGGTAAATTAATGCGTGATAATCCAAGCGCACTTACGGATAAAACCATTAATATTGTAAAAGATATTGATATGAGCGCATATACATGGGTGCCGATGACATATACAAATTACAATAATACAGTAACCTTTAACGGAAACGGACATACCATTAAGGGACTGAATGTAGAAGGCATGACAGGAACGGCATCAAGTTCATGGGTATATTCAAGTGCATTTATCGCACAGATAGGCAGTTTCACAGATGTCACTATCAACGACCTGACATTTGAAGGAACACAAAAAGTCCATACCGTTGCAGGCACATTCTGCTATTTAGGTGGTATTGCTTATGGCGGCGGTTCTTACAACAAGGTCGTAAACAATATGAATGTGACCATTGACGGTGCGACAGGCGGTACGGTATTGCATTACCCTATTACAAATAGTGCAACACAAATTGTAAACAGCGCGGTAACCGGCAAGACAACACTGGAAAATGTAAATTTAACCGGATATTATTCATATTATGGACTTTCAGACAGAGCAGTCAACAGCTATGATATTTCAGAGATTACCATGGGTGAAAATGCAAATCCGGCAAATGTATCTTATTACGGTGTGGACACTACTTTACGGGCAAAAGATAAGACTGCAAACTGCTACACAGGTACAACATTAAATAATTTCCCTGAAAATGCACAAATTTACGGAATTGCAAAGACTGTTACAGGAGATAATCTGGATTCTCTTAATCAGAACTTTACATACATCACACCGGTAACAGGCGAGGGTTATGAAAATGACAACTTAATGTCTGTTGACAGCACAACCAACAAGGTCGGCAGGATTGCACTGGTTACATACTTAAACAGCTGGGTTGATGAGAACCAGACAGAGGATAACAAGTATTGCAAGTGGGAAACAGACAAGACAACAGGCAGACCGGTATTAAAGGCAGCCGAAGAAACGGTTGTTTCACAGAAATATGCAATCACTTCAAACGTAACAGGCAGTGAATACGGCGAAACAACCGTTGACGAAGAAGCCGCAGAAGGCAGTAAGGTAACTGTATACACAGCACCGAAGTCATTCTGCAAAGTAAAGAGCATTTCCGTAGAAACAGCAGACGGAAAGAAAGTTGACGTAACAGACAACGGTGACGGAAGCTACAGATTCACAATGCCGAAGTCCGCAGTAACCGTAAGCACAGAGTATGCACAAGACTCTTATGTAATTACAACAGAAACCAACGGCGAAGGTACAGTCAGCGTATTAACGGCTGAAACAAAGTCTTCCGATAAGGCAAAATCAGGCGAAACCGTAACCGTTACCGTAACACCGGACCGCTTAAAGTATTACACAATGGACAGTGTAACCGTGACAACAGCAAGCGGCAAGACGGTTGAAGCTACAACAACGCAGGCAATTAACGGAACAAATGCCCATGAGTATACATTTACCATGCCGGAAGAAGCCGTAACCGTTACGGCAAACTTCAAGGATGTCAGCAGCTACTACAACGAAGACGGTTCTTTAAAAGAGGGTACATACAAAATGCAGGCAGTATTCGGCAGTACCTATTACATTGACACCGACAAAATCGAAGGTGCAATGGGCTATGAAGAACAGTACACAGACATAACCGTAAGCGTTGATGCAGAAGGCAATGTAACCGTGGACGATTATGAAATGCCGGGTGTAAAAAGCCCGATTGGATACGCAGGCGGCGGTGAACTCTGGATTAAGTCCACACCGACACCGGATGCCAACGATAACGGCAAGATTAAGGGTGCCGATGATGCAGGCGTTGCAGAATCCAGCGACTATGCCGAAAAGTATGAAAACTATACAAAGGTATACACCATTTCACCAACCGTTACAAAGACCGGTAAGATTAATCCGTCAACCAACGTAAAGACAGAAAACACAGGCGATTTCTACTTTACAAAGGTTATGCAGGGAAGTAAGCAGGTCGGCGGCTTCTATAACAGTGAAAATGTAGAATCCGTTACATTGGATAAACTCGCTTCATCAACAAGCAGTAAGGTAGCACCGTTTAACCTGACATTCTCCGGTATCAATTACATTAAAAACGATGCGGACTATGCAAACCAGAATGTGTTATTTACAACATACATCACAGAAATGGCTTACATTTCAGAAGTATTGTTCCGTATGGACTTCTCAACGATTGAAAAAGTCGGTGATACAGACCAGGGAGAAGAAACAACACAGGCATTAGATGTATCTGTTTATACAGCGTGCGAACCGGGTGCCACAAAGACACCGCCTGCAAACATTGATGCAATCAAGAGTGCAACACTGGTAACAAAGGCAGACGGAAGCAGACAGCTCGTATTTGACTTAGGCGAAACAATCGTATTCGGCTTACACGGACATATGGGAAGCCTTCGTGTATACAATGCAGACAGCATGGAAAATGCATTTAAGGCAATCTCAAAGAATGATACAAGCGGCTTAAAGTCAGCAATTTACAGCGACTGGTATACAGACAAGATTAATTCCGAAGCAGACAGCGTGGCATATGATAAGACACCTGTAGAAGTAACAGACAGCAGAGGATATGTATACTACACAACAGACGGAACAGAATTTAGCGCAACGTCCACAACAACAGACCTTGAAAATGCACTCGTATATCCGGGGAAGGCAGTTGTAGATGTACCGGACTATTTTGACCTGACAGACAACAATGAAATTTATCTGACAGGCTTTATCGATGGTATGTCAAAGGATACGAACTTAAAGTTAAAGCTGACAGCAAAAAATGAAGACAACACACCGGTTGTAAAGACAGGTACAGCCCATATTTCACAGTTCGGTGAATATGATGTTACTGTCAACGTAACAGTTACAGATGATGTTATCACAGACATTGAAGTAACAGGTGCAAATTTTGCGGGAACTTATGCTGAAACCAATAAGATGATGCTTGAAAAGGCAGTCAACGGCTTAAAGGGCAGCTACATCAATAAGTCCGCAACCGATGTAAAGGAAATCACAGGTATTGATGCGGTTTCAGGCGCAACGTATTCATCCAATGCAATCCGCGATGCGATTTTAAATGCACTCGAACTAAAGCAGGAAGAAGAAGTCATTAACCTTCCGACAGAAAAGCTTGCAGAAGGCGAATACAGCGTAGATATTGCATACTACACAGATAAAGTAAAGCACAGTCTTGTGGAAAATGACAAGACAAAGGCAAAGATTGTTGTTGACAAAGATGGCAACATGACACTCGTAACAGACATTATTAACGGAACATCAAAAGAACCGTTATATATCTATGGCTTCAACGGCTACTATGAAGGCAATGATACTTCTAAGAGCTTAAAGGAAGCTGCGGTCGAAATGAATGACATTCAGTACAGCGATGATGTATTCGGTGAAGATGAAAAGGTTGTAACAAAGGTTTCCTTCCCGTTAGAAGGTGATTTTGCGGCAATCTACAACACCAATGCAGATATCTATGTACCGGCAATGAAGAATTTAAACGGCTTCGTTTCAGGCATTGACTTCAAGCAGGGACGTTTCAGCGCAGACTGCTTCGTAAAGGTTTACTGGGACAGCTTAACAAAAACTTCATCTGATGATACAACAAAGGAAACAACTTTCGGTTCAGCAAAGACCACTCTGACAGCAGGTACTTATTCAATCCCTGCAAGCTTAAAGAATGCCGGAAATGTTTCACAGGATTCTATGGCGGCAGGCTGCATTAAGAGTGCACAGATGACTGTTGCGGCAGACGGAACAGCAGCTGTAACCGTAGATTTACAGTCCGTATCCTTTGCGGGACTGACAGCTTACGCAAGCAACTGGAAGATTTATCAGGGAACGTCAGCAGATGGTAAGACTGTAGATGCACAGTACACAACAGACGAAGAAGGCAGAGTGACACAGATTACATTTACACTGCCGGACAACAGCTATGACGGTGTTTATGTCAACGTGTTTGTCGATGCGATGAATTACAGCCCGGATGCTTATCTGGCACTGGATTATGCAAATGCGGTAAAGACAGCAGAACCGGACCCGGCACCAACACCAGACCCGACACCGGAACCGACTCCGACTCCTGACCCGACACCGGATCCGGAACCGACACCAACTCCGACACCGGACCCTTCTGACAATAAAATTGCTGACGGTAACTACTATGTACCGATTGCATTGTGGAATGCGGTATCCGATAAGGCTTCTATGGGTAATGCGGCATTTGAAAAGAACAGCAGTGCTTTAATCACCGTAAAGGATGGCAAGGTTGTAAAAGTTCAGATTGCCATGAATCCGGTAACCGTAACATCAATCTACAGCGCCGTTACGGCATTTGAGGTAGAGGGCGTAACTGTTACAATCGACAAGACAGAAAAGATTACAACTTCCGCAGGAAATGAAGTCGATGCAATCAGACTGGTAACATTTGAACTTCCTGAAGGTGCACAGCCATCTGTTGCAGATATTACTTATGCAGATGTAAGCTTTAAAGTACCGGATACACCAATGGGCGACACCATGATGAGTGCGAGATTAAGATTCGACTGGTCAGCACTGACAGCAACAAGCGATACTTCTCTTGTACCGGCAGAAGACCAGACAGAAGAAAAGTCACCGGCAGTTGATGTGACGGATGAAAAGACAGGCGTTCATGTATCAGCCGCAGAAGGTGTCCTTCCGGCAGGCTCTGAGTTAAAGGTAACAAAGGTCGGCGCAGGAACAGAATATACAAAGGCGGCAAATGCACTTGCAGACGTCGGCAGCAATTTTGAACTGTATGAAGTTCATTTTGAAAAGGACGGACAGGAAGTTGAGCCAAACGGCAGTGTTGTTGTGAAGTATCTCATTCCGGCAGGCATGAATGCAGACAACGTTGTTTTATACCGTATCAATGATGACGGTTCAAAGACTCTCATAAAGGGCAGTGTGGAAAACGGCTATTATGTTGTGACAACAAAGGGCTTCAGCTATTATGCACTTGTTGAAAAGACAACAACAGATAACAGTTCGGCAGCAGGCGGTAATTCAAATACGGCAGATGGCTCAGCCAATACGGCAGACAACAGCAACAGCGGCGTAAAGACAGCGGATGCTTCCGCAATGGGCATGTGGGCAGCAGCATTCTTTGCTTCCATAAGTGCCGCAGGTCTTGCAATCTTTAAAAGAAAGAAAAGACCGGAAGAAAAAGAAGACTAAGCTGTAAAAAAGACAAAAAATGGCATCCGTTCCTAAAAGGGGCGGGTGCCTGTTTGTCACATATAAAAAGGAAGCAGGAGTACAGATATGGAACAGAAATTTAAAATGCAGATTCAGCGGCTTGTAAAGCAGGCGGCGGCAGTATTGACGGCAGTCACCGTGGGGATTTTGTCAGCAGCGGCAGTTGTTTCACAGAATAGTAATCCGGTATATGCGGCAGAAAACGGCATTTATCTTGCCAATGCCAATCCAAGCTACCGAAATCCGTCCACCGGTGCGATTGAAGATTCCGGCGGAGAGGGTTCGGCGGTTTTAGGACAGTCCATGACAGAGAGCGCGACATATGGTAAGGCACTTATCGAAGCAGACCCGGCGGGAAACACTTATGCCACAATCCGTATGCAGTTAATGGACAATATCGAAAATCCGCAGTTTCAGGTAGATGGAAGTCCGGTATCCGCAACGTTAATGCAGGAGGATTACTCAAGCAATACCGCAGATTACAGATTCCGCATCAACAGTGAAAATTCGGTTGTACGTGTAAATATGTACGTAACTGCCATGGGTCGTGATATTATTTACTACATTACATTTTCGGGACTGAGTGAAGGCGCAGGCGACTTTATTACCAGTGTGACCGTTGAAGAAAAGGGCGGCAGTGCCGGTCCGGACAGCGCAGAGAGTGGCAGTGAGGAAAGTAACCCGGGAGAAAGCAGTTCAGGAGAGCGCGGTGTAAGTGCGCAGGCTGAAAATACCGCATCAGGCACAGACAGCTTATCGGGTGAAACCGGTGTGTCAGCCGGAACAGACGGCAGTCAGAAAAATGCCGGAACACAGAGCATAGAGCAGGCAGAAGGTGAAAGTGCAGAAAGTACGACAGAAGCCGGACAGACTACATCAGCAGAAGCAAGTGCCGTACAGGCAAAGACCGCAGAAAACACACAGACGAAAAATGCCGGAATTCAGGAATATGATGCGGCAGGAAAACAGGTCAATGCAGAAGCACAGGAGAGCAAAAAAAACACCAGCACCGGCATTTTTATCGGAATGGGTGTTGTAATTGCCATTGTTGTGACAGGTGCGGCATGGTACATGCTTGTATATCGTAAAAAGAAAAACTAAAGGAGCAGACAAATGAAACGACAGGTAAAAAAGACTCTTCAAAAAGGTCTTTGTATGCTGTTAGCGGGCGTTGCTGTTCTTACGGCATCGCTTTCGCTGACAGCCTGCGTAGACCAGCACCCGGATTCCACAGAGGGACAATCACAGGCAGACAGTGTGCGTCTTGTGGCAACGTCACCGGCAGCTGCACAGATTTGTGACAAATTGGAATTAGATTTAGTGGGCGTATGCCAGACCTCCGGTACACTGCCGGAGCGGTATAAGGACGTTACACAGGTCGGAACGGCAATGTCGCCGGATATGGAGATTTTAAAATCTTTATCGCCGGATTATGTGCTGTCCCCGAACAGCCTGCAAAGCGATTTACAGCCGAAATATGCGGCAATCCAGGTGAAATCTCTGTTTTTAAATTTAAAGAGTGTATCCGGCATGTATGCTTCGATTGCAGACCTCGGTGAAAAATTTAACAGACAACAGCAGGCACAGGCAATGGTGGACGAATTTAACACATTTATGCAGGAATACAAAAATAAAAATGCAGGAAAAGAAGCCCCGAAGGTTCTGATTCTGATGGGATTGCCGGGTTCTTATATCGTGGCAACCGAAAACAGCTATGTCGGCAGCCTTGTGGAAATGGCAGGCGGACAGAATGTATACGCGGGCACTGATGAAGAATTTTTAAGTGCTAACACAGAGGATATCAAAACGAAAGAACCCGATGTGATTTTACGGGCATCCCATGCAATGCCCGAGCAGGTACAGCAGATGTTTGCCGATGAATTTGAAAAAAACGACATCTGGAAGCATTTTGCGGCAGTACAAAACGGCAGGGTGTACGATCTGGATTCGTCCCTGTTCGGCATGAGTGCAAATTTTTCATATCAGCAGGCACTCGAAGCATTACAGCCGATGTTGTATAACAGCTAAAATTCTGTAGTTTTTCATAAAATAAAAAATAATCGGTTGCTTATCTTTTTTTTGTAGTGTACAATAATGAAGATACAGTACATATTTAATAAGGAGAAAAGCCGTGGATATTATAGTAAAGTATATTGATGAATTGTTGGAAAAAAGCACGCCGGAAGCGCCGATGTGGAATATTGAAAAGCTCAAGCAGGGATTAAAGTCTAAGTGGAATTACATTGACGGTTGTATGATTAAAGCCGTACTTGAGATGTATGCCATTTCAAAGGACGAGAAATATTTAAAGTTTGCAGACGATTTCATTGATTATCGTGTAGCAGAAGACGGAACAATTGACGGATACAGCATTGGTGAAAAGAATATTGACAATGTCAATGCCGGCAAGACTTTATTTGAATTATATGATATCACCGGAAAAGAAAAATATAGAAAGGCAATCGACCTTGTATATTCTCAGATTGCTATTATGCCTCGCTGTGAATCCGGCAACTTTTGGCACAAGGATATTTATCCGAATCAGGTATGGCTGGACGGAATGTATATGGGACAGCCGTTTTACATGGAGTACGAAACAAGATTTAACGACCGAAAGAATTATGATGATATTTTCTCACAGTTTAAATTCGTTATTGAAAATATGAAAAATCCGCTCAACGGTCTGTACTATCATGCAATTGACACATCAAAGCAGATGTTCTGGTGTGACAAGGTCACAGGTCTTTCACAGAATATCTGGCTGAGAGCAATCGGCTGGTACTCAATGGCATTGTTAGATACACTTGATAAGGTGGACAACTCTGACCACAAGTATGACAAAGAGTGCAGGATGTTACAGGATGCATATGTAGATTTAATGAATGCGATGATCCGTTATCAGGACGAAAGCGGTATGTGGTATCAGGTTGTCAACTTCGGCGGCATGGAACGCAACTATCTTGAAACAAGCGGAAGTTCTATCATGGCATATTCGCTGTTAAAGGGTGTACGTCTTGGCTTCCTGCCTGAAAGCTACCGTGTATACGGTGAGAAAGCCATTGACGGTATCTGCAAGCGCTATTTAAAAGAAAAGGACGGAGAAATGTCACTTGGCGGTATTTGTCTGGTTGCCGGACTGGGCGGTAAAGACAATCGTCCGGGTACATATGATTATTATATGTCAGAACCGGTTGTAGAAGATGATGCAAAGGGTGTCGGACCATTTTTACTTGCCTATACAGAATTATTACGTTACAAGAAAAATTAGTAAAAAGATACGAGGGAGTCTGACAAAAGCAGGCTTCCTTGTTTTTTCATGCCGCAGAGCCAAATCTGACATTTGGCTCGCGGTTCCTCCGGCATTAAAATGCCTGCGGAATGGAGAATAGTGCGAGAAATCACACTGATGTGCTGATTTTTCACATAGATGTTTGCTTTGGAGCGAAAGCAAACACCTATGATAGCGGATGAGAAATCGCCTGCGCGAATTTCTCATCGCCGCTTCGCAACAAAGTCGCTCAGAAACGAGGATTAAGATGAAACCGTATATTACGAAAAAAGAAGTAGAAGAAACACAAGGGAAGGATGCACGGACACAGCGCTTTTTGACGGCAGAAAACGGCTGCCTTGGCGGTTGTACTTCCGGGACAACGGTTTATGCCGGCTATGAGTTTAGTGCGCATCCGGGCGTGCATGAAGACCAGGAGGGCTTTTATGTGCTTGAGGGTGAGGGCTATGCCAGACTTGGTGATCTGGAGTTTCCAATTGAAGCAGGTGATTCATTTATTGCACTTCCGGGTGTGCCGCATACGATTAAGACAAAACCGGGCTGTCAGCCTGTCAAGGTATTTTGGTTTCATAGTGCAGTCTGATGCGGACTGCTGCTGATAAAGGAGTGTGTTTGTTTGAACAATGAGGAATTGGAAGAAAAAAAGAAATGGTTTTTTAAAGAAAATATCCGACTGGAAGAACTACGGAAAAATCTGGAGCAGCAGCAGGGAAAGCTAGAGAAAGAAGAGCAGGTTGTGGAGATTCAGAAGCAGATGCTGGAAAAGCAGAAACGCAGTCTGGATTTGCTAAGAAAGCAGTTAGATAATCAGAAGCATCTGTTTGACCAGCAGTGGCAGATTCTGGAACGGGAAACCAGACAGCTTGCTATTGACCGCGAAAAATTTAAGCGCGACAAGCTGATGTACCGCGATGAGGTGTACCGTGAGGCCAGAAGAAAGTTTGCCATGGTACAGAATATCAGTCATAGCGGTGTAAATCTCTTCTTTAAAGGTGTTGACAGCAGTGCAGCATTAAAAAAGCGCTATAAGGCATTGTTAAAAATTTATCACCCGGACAATGCGGACGGTGATAAAGAAGTGTTACAGGCAATCAGCGCAGAATATGAAACATTAAGCAGGAATATTGAATAAGATAAGAAAATAAAGCAAATGATGCATAAAAAGCTGGATATATTGATAAAAATACTCATATTTATAAGTTGTTGTCTGTACAAATATGGTGTATAATTCAGACATAACGGCTTGTCGGACGAACAGGCAGCTACGTTTAGAAGTACACGAAATGAAGGAGAATGAGATGTTTAAGATTAATGACAATTATTTAAAGCTTCCGGGAAGTTATCTGTTTTCCACGATAGCCAAAAAGGTTCAAGCCTTTCAGGCTGCTAATCCGGACAAGGAAATTATAAGACTGGGTATCGGTGATGTAACGCTGCCGCTTGCGCCGGTTGTAATTGATACATTACACGGTGCAGTTGATGAAATGAGCAAGGCAGAAACATTTCACGGTTATGCACCGGATTTAGGGTATGATTTTTTAAGAAATGCAATTGCAGATTTCGATTATAAAAGACGTGGTGCCGACATCAGTGCCGATGAAATTTTCGTCAGTGATGGTGCAAAGTCTGATTCAGGAAACATCGGCGACATTTTCTCAGTAGATAATAAAATTGCAGTGTGTGACCCTGTATATCCGGTATATGTAGATACCAATGCAATGGCAGGAAGAACCGGGGATTATTTACCGGATCAGCAGAAGTGGAGCAATGTAATCTACATGCCGTGTACGGCAGAAACGAATTTTGCGCCGGAGCTGCCAAAGGAAACACCGGATATTATCTATCTTTGCTTCCCGAACAACCCAACCGGTTCTACGATTACAAAGGACGAATTACAGAAGTGGGTTGATTATGCAAATAAAGTGGGGGCGGTTATCATCTATGATGCAGCTTATGAAGCATACATTTCAGAGGAAAATGTACCACATACGATTTTTGAATGTGAAGGTGCAAGAACCTGTGCCATTGAACTGCGCAGCTTTTCAAAGAATGCCGGCTTTACGGGAACAAGACTTGGATTTACCGTTATTCCAAAGGATTTAAAGAGTGGTGATGTGACATTACACAGTCTCTGGGCAAGACGCCACGGAACAAAGTTTAACGGTGCGCCATATATTATCCAGAAGGCGGGTGCAGCTGTTTACACAGAAGAAGGACAGAAGCAGACCGGTGAGCAGATTGCATACTACATGAACAATGCAAAGACAATTCTGGAAGGCTTAAAGTCCGCAGGCTATACCGTATCAGGCGGTGTTAATGCACCGTACATCTGGTTAAAGACACCGGATAACATGACATCTTGGGAATTCTTTGATTTCCTGCTTGAAAAGGCAAATGTTGTCGGTACACCGGGTTCAGGTTTCGGTCCGAGTGGTGAAGGCTACTTCAGACTGACTGCTTTTGGTTCTTATGAAAATACCGTAAAGGCACTTGAAAGAATTAAGGCAATCTAATAGTAATATCATAATATTAAATACACACACCCGCGGGAACAGGCTGAAAAGCCGGAGATTTCCGCGGGTGTTTTTATAAATTTTTATAATCCTGATTTGTGGATTTTTATGTATGAAGCGGGATACAGTACGGCATAAAACATTAAAAACAAAATAGTGAAAAAACTTTTATAAAAGAATTTTGTAAAATGAATAGCAATTTCCGGGGAAATAGTGTATGATAAGGACAGTGCAGAAATGCAGAACATAAAATAAAGCATGTAATAATGAAAAGCAGTAAATCAAACAGTAAAAATGGAGGTTTCAATATGTGGCAGGCAGATTTAGGAAATGGAAAGTACCGCAACCCGATTCTATACGCAGATTATTCAGACCCGGATGCAATCCGTGTCGGCGAAGATTATTTTATGATTGCATCAAGCTTTTGCAATGCACCGGGGCTGCCGATTTTACATTCAAAAGATTTAGTCAACTGGAAAGTAGTCAATTATGCATTGGACGAGTTACCGGAATTCCGTTACCGCAATCCGATTCATGGCTGCGGGGTATGGGCACCGGCAATCCGGTATCATGAAGGAACCTATTATATATGTTTTCCGATGCCGGATGAGGGCATTTACATGACAACAACAAAAGACCCGTTTGGCAAATGGAGCAAGCCGGTGAATATTCGTCCGGGAGCAGGCTGGATTGATCCGTGTCCGTTCTGGGATGATGACGGAAAGGCGTATCTGGTAGCAGGTGTTGCAAAGAGCCGTATCGGATACAAGAGTGTACTGCATATGGTAGAAATGCAGCCGGACGGTATGGGATTAATCGGCGAAGAAGTCAAGATTTTTGACGGCAATGAAAATGATCAGGTAACAATTGAAGGCCCGAAAATGTACAAGCGCAACGGCTGGTATTATGTATTTGCTCCGGCAGGCGGTGTAAAGACCGGCTGGCAGACAGTACTCCGTTCTAAAAATCCTTTTGGACCATATGAATATAAGGTCGTAATGCGTCAGGGTGATTCACCGGTCAACGGCCCTCATCAGGGTGCATGGGTGGACACGGTGACAGGTCAGGACTGGTTCTTACATTTTCAAGATGTCTACGCAGGCGGAAGAATTATTCATTTACAGCCAATGCACTGGGAAAATGACTGGCCAATAATCGGTATCAATAAGCCGGGCAATGATTACGGCGAACCGGTTATGGAGTACACAAAGCCGGATATCGGAAAGAGTAATTCATATCCGGTTTGCGAGCCGGATATGAGTGATGACTTTACATCGGATAAACTCGGTATGCAGTGGCAGTGGAATGCCAATCCTCAGAAGGACTGGTATGAGCTTACCGGATCAAAGTTAAAGTTAAATGCACTGGATACTGTGCCGCTCCGCCCGGTTAGTGATTACCGTAATCTGCTGTTACAGAAATGGCCGGCACCGGAATTTACCTGTGTGACAAAAATGCAGCTTTCCGGCATGGAAAACGGCGATGTGGCAGGCGTTGTATCACTGGGAACGGAATACGGCGCGCTGGCGGTTGAAAAGCGGGATAACAAATATACGGTCAGACAGATTTTGGGAACACAGTATTTTGACTGTGATATGCCGTATACAACACAAAACAGCAATGATTTTGAACTGTCCGAAAGTGATTTTAAGGATACCGGGAAAACAGTGACATTCCGTTACACGGTAAAATGCACCGGTCATATTGACCACATGGAGTTAAATCTTCCTGTAAAAGCAGCACCGGTCGAGGAATTAACACTGGAATTAAGTTTTGACGGCAAAAACTATGAAAAAGCCTTTTCATTTGCTTCCAAAGCAGGCAGATGGGTCGGTGTGAAAAACGGCATTTTCTGTGCCCATGACAACACCGTAAAAAATGACAAGACAGGATATGTACTTGTAGATTCTGTGGAATATATGCCAAAAGAAGATTAGTAGAACGATATTTTATAAAGCGGTCCTTTGCAAAAGAATGAGCCAAAGTCAGATGATAATGGAGCATTTCTTTTACAAAGGACTTTTTTATTCAATCAGTAGAAAATATGGTCGCCAATCACCGTGCCATAGGTGTCGATACCGCTGCGGTATACGTGGAAATACAGCGCATTAATTGTAACATTTCCGTTTAAAACCTCCTGCGCTGCCTGAACGCACGAAGCGGAAGCACCGCGGGAGAGCACAATCGTAAAACGGCCGCTGGCAACCGGTGTAAATTGTCCGGAAGCATAGATGACACCGGAAATGGAGTTGGCAAAACGTGGGCTGTTGACACGGTTTACAACAACACTTCCGACAGCTAACTTACCCTCGTAAGACTGGTTGCCCGCTTCACATTCGATAATTGCGGCAAGCATGGCAAGGTCAGAGGTGTCATATGAAATCGGTGTTTTATTAATATTAGAAGTAATGTCACCGCTGCCGGAATTATTATTCCCTGCGGCGGCAGCCGCACGGCTTGCGGCTTCACGGCTTGCAGCCTCTGCTTCCGCCTTTTCCTGTGCCAGCTTTTCTTCTTCAAGTTTCTTTTCATAAGCCAGTGCGGCAGCTTCGGCCTCGGATACGTTGTTGGAAGACGTATCAAAATCCTGCTGGGTTTTTGCGAGCAGTGTCTTTAAATTTTCCTGTTCATTTAAAGCAGCTTCCCGTAAGGACGACAGTTCGGAAACCTCGGTATCCAGCTGTTCTTTTGCTGCCTGCTGGCGTTCATAATTGGCTTCCATCTCATCTAACATATCACGGTCATACTGTGATAACTGGTAAATGTATTCGCTTTTTAACAAAAGTTCACTCATACTTTGGGAAGTTAACAGCAGTTCAATCACATCCGAGCTGCTGCGCTCATACATATACCGGATACGCAGTTTCATGGAATCGTACTGTTCGTCCATTGTCTGGGACAGCGACAGCAGTTCTTCATTTAAGGCATCAACATCTGCCTGTTTGTCATCAATCTGTTCTTCTAAGGAAGATAAACGGCTTCCGGCGCTCTGGAGCTGACTGTCAATTTCGGATAAATCCGCAGACAGACTCTGCTGTTGTGCCTTTAAGCTTTCCAGTTCCCGGTTGGCATTGTCTAAATCGTCCTGCGTGGTTGCATAGGACAGATAAGGAATGGTCAATGCGGTACTGCAAAATACACAGCACAGACAAATCATGAATTGTTTTAACTTTTTCTTATTATTCAATGCAAATCTCCTGTTACAATCTAATCGTTATTCCAATCATTTATGCTGGTATCAGTATAAAATGCAGACCGCAAAAATGCAAGCGTCAAACCACTTTTATGCTTTATGGGGCGGGGTTCGATTTTTTTTCACCGGCGGACAGGCACATGTGGGTTTGGAACTTTTAAACATGGTATTATTTATATCACGATACATAATAAAATATTACAGTAAAATATCTCCTGTTTTAAGAGGAAATTCATAAAAAATAATAAAATTAAGCATTATTCAGGCAGAAGCATAGACATTTCAGCAGAAACGTGAAATAATGAAAAAGTAAGTTGTTAGAAAATCAAAATAAACCGAAAAAACGTAAAGAGAGGAAAAAAGATGCTTGAATTAAACAACATCGTAAAGGATTATATTTCCGGAGATACCAGGGTAACGGCATTGAAGGGAATTAATCTGCGTTTCCGCGACAGCGAATTTGTATCAATTCTGGGACAGTCCGGCTGCGGAAAAACAACTATGTTAAATATCATCGGGGGGCTTGACCAGTATACAAGCGGTGATTTAAAGATTAACGGACGTTCTACGAAGAAATTCAAGGACCGTGACTGGGATGCATACCGCAATAATTCGATTGGATTTGTCTTCCAGAGTTATAACCTGATACCGCACCAGACCGTGCTTGCCAATGTCGAACTGGCACTGACTTTATCCGGTGTATCCAAGTCAGAGCGCAGAAAGCGCGCAATAGAAGCACTGGAAAAAGTAGGCTTAAAGGAACAGATTCACAAGAAACCCAATCAGATGTCCGGTGGACAGATGCAGCGTGTTGCGATTGCAAGAGCATTGGTAAATGACCCGGATATTTTACTGGCAGACGAGCCGACAGGCGCATTGGATACAGAAACCAGCGTACAGATTATGGAGATTTTAAAAGAAATTGCCAAAGACCGTCTGATTATTATGGTTACGCATAATCCTGAACTGGCAGAGCAGTATTCAACAAGAATTATCCGCCTTTTAGACGGACAGATTACAGACGATACCGATGCTTACAGTGAAGAACAGATGAAAGCGGATATACAGGAAAAGGAGCAAAAGCTTTCAGATGCACAGACAGGAAAGAAGAAAAAGAAAGCAAAGACATCGATGTCCTTTTTTACAGCGCTTTCTCTTAGTATGAATAACCTGATGACCAAAAAGACCCGTACCCTGCTTACCGCATTTGCCGGAAGTATCGGTATTATCGGCATTGCGTTGATTCTTTCCATTTCAAATGGTATTCAGGACTATATTGACAGGGTACAGCGCGATACACTGTCGAGTTATCCGGTCCAGTTACAGTCCCAGACCATGGATATCAGCAGCATGATTGAAATGATGACCGGGTCTGATAAGGATTCTGTTGACCATGACAAGGATAAAGTGTACAGTAATATGATTATGTCGGAAATGATGAATACCATGATTTCCGATGTGAAAAATAATAATTTAAAATCCTTTAAAAAGTATATAGATGATAATGAAGATGAGATTTCAACATATGCAAGTGATATCCGGTACAGCTACAATGTTGATATCAATATTTACGATACAGACACAAGCGACGGTGTGACACAGCTAAATCCAAGCACTATTATGAATACGATTTACGGTACGAACACTTCACAGGGCAGCATGAGTGCGATGTATACCAATGCAGATGTATGGAACCAGCTGCCGGGCAATCAGGATTTACTGGATTCTCAGTATGATATGGTAGCGGGAAGATGGCCGCAGCAGTACAACGAAGTGGTGTTAGTTGTTGATGAGAACAACGAAATTGATGATTATACCCTGTATTCACTGGGCTTTAAAGACCCTGACGAGGTAACGGCGATGTATAAGCGCATGATGACAGGCGAAACCTATGACACCGAGGAAACAGAGTATACTTATGATGAAATTTTAGATAAGAAATTCCAGATGATTCTGCCAACCGATTATTACCGGTACAACGCAGAAAAAGACATCTGGGAAGATATGCGTGAAGATGAAACGTATATGAAAAATGTAGTAGACAACGGCACACAGATTCAGGTGTGCGGTATTATCCGTCAGAAAGAAGATGCGGTCAACACGGCAATCCGGAGCGGTGTAGGTTATACAAAGGAACTGATGCAGTATCTGATGCAGGGTGTCAACGACAGTGAAGTGGCAAAAGCTCAGCTTGCCGATGAAACAACCGATATTTTTACGGGAATCCCGTTTGACAATGACAAGGATACACCGATTACAATGGATGATGTCAATGCATATGTTGCAACGCTTTCAGAGCAGGAACAGGCACAGATGCAGGCTTACATGAGCCAGATGACAGAAGAACAGATTTTGCAGCAGTTTTCGCAGTCTTTAAAGGCACAGACAACAGAAGCCACATTTGAGGGCAACAAAGAAAAGTTAGGCATTACAAACGAAGACAACCCGTCAGAAATTGATTTATATGCTGCAAGCTTTGAGGCCAAGGAAAAACTGGAAGATATTATCAGCGATTATAATAAGAAAGCAACTGATGAGGGCAGAGATGAAGATGTGATTAATTATACCGATTATGTTGGCATTATGATGTCTTCCGTCAGCACGATTATTACGGCGATTTCAGCGGTACTGATTGCATTTGTTGCGATTTCACTCGTTGTTTCTTCTATTATGATAGGTATTATTACGTATATTTCCGTACTTGAAAGAACAAAGGAAATCGGTATTTTAAGAAGTATCGGTGCGTCAAAGAAAGATGTTTCCCGCGTATTTAACGCCGAAACACTGATTGAAGGCTTTGTATCCGGTGCACTGGGTATTGTGATTACACTGATTTTGTGCATTCCGGCGAACCGGATTATTGAAAATATGACAACAATTGCAGGAGTTGCAAAACTTCCTGTTGCAGGTGCCATAATCCTTGTTATAATAAGTATGGTGCTGACACTGATTGCCGGATTTGTTCCGGCGAAGATGGCAGCGAAAAAAGATCCGGTAGTAGCACTGCGTACAGAATAATAAAGCATTTGCGATACGCACGGAATTATTAGGAATAAAGGAAGCAGTCATGAGGAACGTTTACAAATTTTTAAGAGCCTCAATACTCATTTTAATACTGGTTGGCGGGACATATTTTATTGCGCAGGAATATTCAGCCGGTATTGAAAATGCAGTCAATACATCAGCAGGCGGTCAGAGTCTTACAAAGGAAACCATAACCAATCTCGGAGATGTCTTAGCGACGGTAGAAGCGGAGATCGCCGGCGGAGCCGGAAGTGAAAAAACGAATGATACGGTAAAGTCTGATTATCAGCCGGTACAGGGAACCGGACAGCTTGTGGAAGACAGCAAATCCCAGCAGACGGATACGACACCGGCGGCATCTTATGATTTTCCGGAAAATATGTATCCGTACAGAGCCATGCTTTCGGATACACAGAAGGAAGTTTATGACCAGGTGTACGGGGCAGCACTGGAATTAAAGGAAAGTGTGACCCTGTGCCGTCAGCTTGACCAGAGCAGTATTAAAAATGTCATGAATGCGGTCTTTAACGATCACCCCGAGCTGTTCTGGCTGGATACCGGCTACAGCTACGGGTACACCAGCAAGGGAGCGGTCATTTCCGTGATGTTAAAATACAATGAAACGGCACAGACACTGCAGTCTGCCAGACAGAAGTTTTTAAATGCGGCGGCGAAGGTGATTAACGGCGCCAGTTCGCTTACGACCGACCTTGACAAGGAACAGTATGTTTATAAAGCCCTTCAGAATATGTGTGTCTATGATGAAAATTCAGACATGAACCAGAGTGCATACAGCGTATTCATTAACGGAAGCTCGGTGTGTGCCGGATATTCGAGGGCATTTCAGTATATTATGCAGCAGTTAAATATTCCGTGTTATTTCTGCACCGGATATGCTAACGGCGGTTATCACGCATGGAATATTGTCTATATTGACGGAAAGTATTATAATGTAGATTTGTCGTGGGACGACTCTCTTGGAGATGTATCCAATACATATTCCTTTGCGTACTTTAATCTTTCAGATAAAGCAATTTCTGTAGACCATATGCGCAGGGAACTATCGGTGAATCTGCCGGAGTGCAAATAAAATGTCTGTGGAACGGAGATTAGTGTAAAAAATCACACTGATGTGCTGATTTTTTACACAGCACTTTGTGCCGCAGGCGTCACAAAGTTGCTATTTATCGCAGAGCCAAATAAGATTTGGCTCGCGATTCCTCCGGCATTAAAATGCCTGCGGAATGGGGATTAAAATGAAATATTTAATTGATACACATACACATACGATTGCAAGCGGACACGCTTATAACACAATAGATGAAATGACAAGAAAGGCAGCGCAAATCGGGCTGCCAGCTATTGCGATTACGGAGCATACGCCGAAAATGCCGGGCAGCTGCGGCAAACTGTATTTCAGCAACTTTAAGGTCCTGCCGCGGGAAAAATTCGGCGTGCGCCGTCTGTTTGGCTGTGAAGCCAATATTATGGACTATGACGGAACACTGGATATGCCGGACACACTGCTTGAAAAAATGGACATCGTTATTGCAAGCTTTCATATTCCATGTATCCGCCCCGGTACAAAGGAGCAGAATACGCAGGCACTGGTGCAGGTTCTTGAAAATCCGCTGGTTGACATCATAGGGCACCCGGATGACAGCCGGTATCCGGTGGACTTTGAAACGGTGGTGCGTGCGGCAAAGCAAAACAACAAGTTTCTCGAATTAAACAATACATCATTAAAACCTGACGGACCGCGCAGCGGCGCACGGGAAAATGACCTCTGTATGTTAAAGCTGTGTATGGAACACGGTGTCATGATAACACTTGGCAGTGATGCCCATGTCGAAGAGGATATCTGCAATTTTTCGTATGCGGAAGAGCTGTTAAAAGAAGTGCATTTTCCGGATCAACTGATTGCAAATTTGGATTTGGACAGATTTACTGCTTTACTATAACGTGCTAATGTGTTAAAATATCGGTATTGTTTAGAACTTTTGAAAAAATGCTGATGCGAGTTTATCAGCACAGAAAAGGGGCAGTTATGAATAGTAAATTAAAAACACCTGCGGTAGAGCAGTTATTTGATGCAATTTTAAGTCTTGAGAATAAAGAGGAGTGTGCTGCATTTTTTGAAGACCTCTGTACAATTAATGAATTGTTGTCACTTTCACAGCGTTTTGAGGTGGCAAAGATGCTGCGTGAAAAAAAGACTTATCTGGACATTGCGGAAAAGACAGGCGCTTCTACAGCAACCATCAGCCGTGTAAACCGCTCGTTAAATTACGGCAGCGACGGTTATGAAAAGGTATTTGAGCGGTTACAGATTCCGGAAGGCGGAGAAGGACAGCAGGAATAAAACATTACGGAACAGATACATATTCTGCCCGGAGAGGGGCTTGAACGTCAATCTCCGGCAAGGCTATAAAAACGGAATGTGAAGAAGCACAAAACTTATCACATTCCGTTTTTGGCTGTTCCGTAAAAATTCTGCATGATTAAAAGCGGCTTTTCTGCTCGGCTTTTTCGGCTTTGCGTTCTGCCTTTTCCGCCTTGCGCTCAGATTTCGTGTGCGGCACTTCCTGCTGGCTGCGCGAAGCAAAGTCGTCAATCAGACTTTCAATAATATTTTTCTTCATATAAACATCAAAACTCAGTAAAGATACCAAAGAAAAGAACTGTAAAAATTCGCGGCTGTCCGTATCTTCAACAGTAGAAAAGGCTTCCTCCGAAAGATGCGCTTTTTCAAGGACATCTTTTGAAATGCCGGAAATCTCTCCCTTGCACAGATTATAAATCTGCTTGTAGATGTCGTCTAAGCTGCCGGTATCGTTTCCTTCAAAAAACTGTTCGGTCAGCGGATTTAACAGGGTCTGTATATCACTGATAGAGAGCAGATTTTTAAAGTAATAAATAAATGTCAGGACATATAAATGCTCCTTGGAATATTTCTTTTTTACCGGCGGCGGCAAAAGATTGTTTTTGGTGTAATTATTAATCATGGTTTTAGTCAGAATCTTATCGTCTTCGCGGCGTTTGCAGTCGCTTAAATGCTCGTCCATAAAAGTTGTGACCTGATCCATATAAAGGTCGATATTGGGGACTTCCCCCGGTTTGATATAATTTAACTTTGCCAGCCGCTTTAACAGCGTGGCAACAAATTGTGTATATTCAGTATTCATAACTTGTCATCTCCATTCACATAACAGTAACTATATGACATTATATAGTATTTAAAACTAGATAGCAAGGGGCGGATATAAAACACCTGTAATTGTTTGAAAAATTGTTATAAAATTAATGAAATTTATGCAATATTGCGTGACAAAATAGGGGAAATATAATATACTGTAATTCATGGGGCAGATAGATAAGTGCCCGGTAATAATTGTGTACCAATGGGTAGAATGGAGGATATTTACTATGGGAATTTTAACAAGATTTAAGGATATTATGTCTGCGAACATCAATGCTTTACTGGACAAATGCGAAGATCCGGAAAAGATGATTGACCAGTACATGCGTAACCTTGAAAGTGATCTGGGTAAGGTAAAGGCAGAAACAGCTTCTGTTATGGCAGAGGAAACAAGAGCCAAGAGAGAACTTGACGAATGTACAGAGCAGGTTAATAAAATGCAGTCATATGCTGAAAAGGCACTGACAGCAGGGAATGAAGCAGATGCACGTAAGTTTCTTGAAAAGAAGCAGCAGCTGGTATCTACACAGACAGCATTACAGCAGTCTTATGAAGCGGCAGCAGCCAATGCGGCAAAGATGCGCCAGATGCATGATAAGCTTGTAAAGGATATTGAATCCTTAGAATCAAGAAAGGCAGCAATCAAGGCAAAAGTTGCGACAGCTAAGGCACAGGAACGTTTAAACAGCATCGGTTCAAGTGTGACAGGTGCAAACAACAGTATGGCAGCTTTTAGCAAGATGGAAGCAAAAGCCAATAAGATGTTAGATGAAGCCAATGCAATGGCAGAGTTAAACCAGTCACAGGAAGATTCTGATATTGACAATCTTGCAGCAAAGTATGATTCAGCACCACAGGATGCAGCAGTAGATGATGAACTGGCAGCATTAAAGGCAAAGATGGGCTTATAATATAAATAACAGCAGAATGGAGAAAAGTCATGGGGTTATTTGGAAAACAGCTTGCAAATGTTGTAGAATGGGAAGAATACAGAGATGACTGTATTTTCTGGAAATGGACGAACCGTGAGATTAAAAAAGGAAGCCGCCTGATTATCCGTGCAGGACAGGATGCCATTTTTATGTACAATGGTAAGATAGAAGGTATTTTTAAGGATGAAGGAAGCTTTGATATTGAATCCGATATCATTCCGTTTCTGTCAACTTTAAAAGGCTTTAAGTTCGGATTTAACAGCGGTGTGCGTGCAGAAGTTCTTTTTGTGAATACAAAGGAATTTACCGTAAAATGGGGCACAAAAAATCCGATAGCCATTCCGGCACCGTCACTTCCGGGCGGTATGCCAATCCGTGCGTTTGGTACATTTAACATTAAGGTCGATGACTATCTTGCATTAATTGATAAAGTGGCGGGTGTGAAGCAGATGTACACGGTTGACGATGTCAGGGAACGTGTTGTTGCTGTTTTAGACCAGCTTCTGATGAAGTGGATTTCTAAAGAAGGCAAGGATATGTTTAATCTTCAAGCCAATGCGTATGATATCTCAGCAGGGATTAAAGAAGACCTTGATATGCAGATGATTAAGATTGGACTGACCATTACCGACTTTAACATTTCAAGCTTTTCGTATCCGGAAGAAGTACAGAAGATGCAGAACAAAGCCGCTTCCCAGTCTATGGTGGGCGACATGAATAAGTATGCACAGATGGCAATGGCGGACAACATGAGCAATGGTAAGTCCTCTAACATCGGTGTGGATATGATGAATATGCAGATGGGATTACAGATGGGCAGACAGATGATGGACAGCATGAGCAGCGCGCCACAGAGTACAGGTGCGGCACAAAGCAGTACGTCAGGCAGTGCACCGAAGTTCTGTCCGGAGTGTGGTTCACCGACAAACGGTGCAAAATTCTGTTCCAACTGCGGACATAAATTAGTATAAAAATCCGGCGGCGGCTGTTTTATTTTCGCGAAAGCGGACAAATGTGCAGTCAAGCGGGGAAAGCTCTTGATAAGGGTGATATAAAAAGAGCTGTTATGCATAAAAGTATTTTTGGAATACTTGCATGACAGCTCTTTTTTGTTTATAATGACACATACTTGAAACAGTGCGTATGCAGTGTGTACATCTTTGGGCAGGATAGTCATAAAGAAACTGTATACACGCAGGAATGGAGGAACGGTTTGAATTTAGATGGATTAAATGACTGCCAGAAAAGGGCGGTAAAACAGACAGAGGGGCCAGTGTTAATTATTGCCGGGGCAGGTTCGGGAAAAACACGTGTTTTGACAAACCGCATTGCATATCTGATTGATGAATGTGGAATCAGCCCATATAATATTTTAGCAATTACATTTACCAACAAAGCCGCCGCAGAAATGCGTGAACGTGTGGAAAAGGTAACGGACTGCGGCAGTCAGGTGTGGGTAAGTACCTTTCATTCGACCTGTGTGCGGATTCTTCGCCGTTACATAGACAGAATCGGGTATCAGACCAATTTTACGATTTATGATACGGACGACCAGAAAAGCGTAATCCGGGATGCCTGTAAAAAATTAAACATCGATACAAAAATGCTGAAAGAGCGCACAATTATGAGTGCGATTTCATCTGCCAAAGATGAAATGATTTCGCCGGATGAAATGGAAGTGAATGCCGGGGGCGATTACAATGCCAAAAGAATTGCCGGTGTATACAGAGAGTATCAGAAGACACTTAAAGCAAATAATGCGCTGGATTTTGACGATTTGATATTTAAGACGGTTGAACTGTTAAACCGTGATGAGGAAGTGTTGGAAGCGTATCAGGAGCGTTTCCGTTATATCATGGTCGATGAGTATCAGGATACGAATACATCACAGTTCCGTCTGATTAGCAAGCTGGCACAAAAATACGGCAATTTGTGTGTGGTCGGTGATGATGACCAGTCCATTTACAAATTCAGAGGGGCGAATATCGGCAATATTTTAAATTTTGAAAATACATTTCCAGGTGCAAAGGTGATTAAACTGGAACAGAACTACCGTTCGACACAGACCATTCTTTCTGCGGCAAATGAGGTGATTGCGCATAATATCGGAAGAAAGTCTAAAAAGCTGTGGACGGAAAACGGCAAAGGGGACAAGATTCATTTCCGCATTTATGAAGATGCTTATAAAGAAGCGGAAGGTGTGGTGGAAAATATCTGTGCCTGTGTGCGGGACGGCTGGAATTATAATGATATTGCGGTTCTTTACCGTACCAATGCGCAGTCCCGTCTGCTGGAAGAAAAACTGATAGTCAGAAATGTGCCATACCGCATTTACGGCGGTATTAATTTCTATCAGCGAAAAGAAATCAAAGATATTCTTGCGTATTTAAAGACGATAGATAACGGTATGGACGGGCAGGCGGTGAAAAGAATTATCAATGTACCGCGGCGCGGAATCGGTGCGACAACACTGGAACGTGTACAGGAGTTTGCCGATGCCAACGATATGACGTTCTGGGATGCCTTGTGCAATGCCGCAGAAATTCCGAATATCGGCAGGGGACTTTCAAAGATTGAATCCTTTGTGACACTGATTCTGGGATTTCAGGCAAAGAAGCAGTTTTTGTCTATCCGCGAACTGACAGAAACAATTCTTGAAGATACGAGGTATATGGAAGCACTTGCGGAAAACGAAACCAAGGAAGAAGTTGAAGCAAGACAGGAAAATATCGATGAATTTATGAATAAAATCATCAGCTATGAGGAACAGACGGAAGGCGATTTTTCAGAAATGCAGACAGATGGAGAAAATCCGCAGGCAGCTCCGACACTCAGTGGATTCCTTGAGGAGGTGGCACTGATTGCAGATATTGATAATCTGGATCAGGACGGCAATCAGGTCATGTTAATGACACTGCATAGCGCAAAGGGTCTGGAATTTCCGATTGTATACATGACAGGACTGGAAGACGGACTGTTCCCAAGCTACATGACGATTATGTCCGATGACCCGACAGAAGTCGAGGAAGAACGCCGTTTGTGTTATGTCGGCATTACAAGAGCACAGAAGGAACTCAATATCAGTGCGGCAAAGACGCGTATGATTCACGGCGAAACACAGATGAATAAGGTGTCGCGTTTTGTAAAGGAGATTCCTGAAAATCTTTTAGAGGTTGAAAATCACAGTTACGGCAGTAAGAAAAGTGCCCTTTCCTTTGGCGGAGAAGACAGCGGGGAATCACAGGGACGGTTTGACTTCCGTGCCAATGCCAAAGCGGCACTGTCCCGCTACGGAAGCGGAACAACCACTTACGGTCAGGGTAATAAAAAGGTTGCAATCAGCGGACAAAAAGGCATCGGCAGTACCTATGCCACAAATTACGGCAGGACACCGACTAATTACGGTACAGGAAACTTTGCACAGCCGAATAAAAAAGTCGGTTTTGGGAAAGAATTTCCGATGGACATATTTGATTTAAAAAAGCCGGCAAAAACCACAACGTCCTATAGCATGCCATCAAAGAAAGCAGCCGGGGCAATTAAGTCGTCAGGACAGGCAGCAGGCGGGACAGGGCTTGGCTACCGGGTCGGCGATACCGTTTCCCATGTCAAATTCGGAACCGGACAGGTGCTTGCCATAGAAGACGGTATGCGTGATTATATGGTGACAGTCCAGTTTGAAGAATTTGGCACAAAAAAAATGCTTGCAGGGTTTGCAAAATTAAAAAAACAGTAGTAAATCGGGCAGGCATATGCTATAATGACAATAGAATATACGTGAAAAGAAAGGGGCTATGATGATGATGAGCAGAGATAAGATTGAGGATAAATTAGAAGAACTTATTGCAGCAAGCAGACTCAATGAGCTTTTAAACAAAAAAGAAGCCGAGGAAGAAAAGAAAAAGAGCAACTGCGTGATTGCAGTGCTTGCAGTCATCGGTGCAGTTGCGGCAGTCGCAGCGATTGCTTATGCGGTTTACAGATATTTCACACCGGATTATCTGGAAGACTTTGACGATGATGATTTTGAAGACGACGATTTTGAGGAAGATGACTTCGAGGATGAAGACTAATCCAATCGTAAGTGAAAAAGTTTACAAGGATGCCACTGGCTGGAGTATCAGTCAGTGGTATTTTTTAAGAAAATTTATGATTATGGCAGAACAGGAAAATAAAAAGAAAGCAAGAGCGAGGTATTCATGAAAAAAGGCGAAACATATACAGGACGCGTACAGCATGTGGATTTTCCCAATAAGGCGGTGGTATTTACAGAGTCGGAAAATCCTGAAGATAACGGACAAAAGGTTATTGTAAAAAATTCAATTCCGGGACAGAAGGTCCGGTTTATGGTCAATAAAAAGCGCGGCGGCAAATGTGAAGGCAGACTGCTTGAGGTGCTTGAAAATGCACCGTCAGAAACGGCGGACAGATGTAAGCATTTCGGAACGTGCGGCGGCTGTGTGTACCAGAGTGTGCAGTATGAAGAACAGTTAAAGATGAAAGAGGCACAGGTTCATAAGCTGCTGTCGGAAGCGGTTGATGGGGAATTAAATTTTGAAGGCATTATCGGAAGTCCGTGTCAGGAAGCGTACCGCAATAAAATGGAATTTTCATTCGGCGATGAAGTAAAGGGCGGAGAACTGGCATTAGGTCTGCATAAGCGCAACAGCATGTATGATATTGTGACGGTAGACGGCTGTAAAATCGTCGATGGGGATTATCACAAAATTTTAACGGCGGTGCTTGAGTATTGTAAGCAAAAAGAACTTCCGTATTATCATAAAATGACCCATGAAGGTTATCTGCGCCATCTTTTGGTGCGCAAAGCTGTAAAGACACAGCAGATTCTGGTGGATATCGTGACAACGACACAACTGGATTTTGATATGGCAGAACTGGCGGACATTTTACGGGAACTGCCGCTTTCGGGCACATTGACAGGATTTTTACATACGCGCAATGACAGTGTTGCCGATGTTGTCAAAAATGAAGGTACAACGGTACTTTACGGCAGGGATTACATTGAAGAAGAACTGCTCGGACTGACCTTTAAAATCACGGCATTTTCATTTTTCCAGACCAATTCACTCGGAGCAGAGGTGCTGTATTCCAAGGCACGTGAGTATGTCGGTACGACAAAGGATAAGGTAGTCTTTGACTTATATAGCGGAACGGGAACGATTGCCCAGATTCTTGCGCCGGTTGCCAAAAAGGTTATCGGTGTTGAAATCGTGGAAGAAGCCGTGGCAGCAGCCGCAGAAAATGCAGAAAGAAACGGACTGGACAACTGTGAATTTATCGCAGATGATGTGTTAAAAGCACTCGATAATATCACAGACCGCCCGGACTTTATCATGTTAGACCCGCCGCGTGACGGTATCCACCCGAAAGCACTGGAGAAGATTATTGATTACGGTGTGGACAGCATGGTCTACATTTCCTGCAAACCGACTTCACTGGCAAGAGATCTGGCGGTGTTGCAGCAGAGAGGATATAAGGTTGTAAAGAGCTGCTGTGTGGATATGTTTCCGAATACTGTACATGTGGAGACGGTCTGCCTTCTGTCGAGAAAAGCCCAATAAATCAAAGGATTTCGCCATTTTGGGAATAAAATAGATGTGTGTTTCTGTTTCCATAGAGTGATGATATAACTGGAGTTTTACCCCAGGGGATAGGCTTTTGGGAATAAGAAATACACATTTTGGCGAAAGGATACTTTTTCGCAAAAGTGAAGACGTTAGGAGGAGAGCAAATGGAAAGCAACGGAACATGTTTTGTGTGTGGAGCTAAAGCATATATGCAACATTCCATGGACCCGGTCAAATATTTTTATTCATGTCCGATTTGTGGCAGATATGAGTATTATGTGCAATTTGCAGAATTAACAGAGTTCAATTTGAATCACTTGAGTTCATACCTACTGTACAATGGATTTAAGGAAAGCATGAAAGAATACAGATATTTTACTACCATGAGTAAAGAGCGCTGTGATGAGTACAAGAAAAATTTTGAACATGGAGATGTTACACACGGGCATCCAGTCAGATTGGAAAATGAAAACGTAGAAAACTGGTATCCAAAAACCTTTGCTGAAAAAGTGGATAATATTTTACTTCACTTGAATTCTCGTATTAGGCACATGGGTGAATATGTTAAACTACCAAAAGAGGAAATGATCAGTTGCCTTTTTGTTGATAGATACGATTATAAAGATGGTAATCATAAAAAGAGAACTGATGATGCAATACAGGCACAGATGAATTATATGATAAAGTTTTTAGTTGATAGGAATTACATCTTATCACCACAGTCATGGAATGGTGGAGAAAATGATCGACCTATCACATTATCACCAGAAGGTTATGCCAGAGTAGATGCTATTCAGAAGAATACTGCAAATGGTAAAAATGTTTTAGTTGCCATGAAATTTGGAGATGATACAAAAAAACTCAGAGAAATGATACGCCAAGGTATAATGTCAGCTGGCTATGTAGCAATTTTTATTGATGAAGTAGAACATAATGATTTTATAACTCCAGAGTTATTAAAATACATAAGAGATAGTAAATTTGTTGTGGTAGATTTGTCGCATCAAAATAATGGAGCGTACTTTGAAGAAGGATATGCGATGGGCTTAGGAAAGCCAGTGATCCAATTATGTAAAAAGGATGTGCGGCTACATTTTGACATAGCACAAAAGAATACAATCATTTGGGAAACAGAGGAAGAAATTCCGGAAAGATTAAAAAATCGAATAATAGCAACTATTGATTAGAAGGGGTAGTTATTTTACGGGGGTAAATCTTATACCCCACTTTGAAAATATATTGCATACTTTCGCTATGCAGTATAAAATCAAAGTTCAGGGGAATATTGAAACCGTATGTCTGCTTTCAAAGAAACCTTGATTTTCTGCGGTTTGTGGGATATTAAGGAACGAAAATGGATATGTGTTTTGTAGCCTTATGAATGAACCATTTGAATATCGCAGCAGTGGGGTGTTTTGAAACTCTGCTGAATAATAGGCTTTTGCTAAAAGGTATCACTTTTGCGAAAATGTGTGATACCTTCTGGCAGGAGCCTTTTTATATAAAGATAACTTGACTTATAAATCTTACTGGTGTAATATTTACACAAGTGCAGCGGGTTTCAAAAATATTTTTTTGATGTGAAATCTTACACACGTAATAAATAAAAAGGAGGGATGCAGAGTAGAACAGAACAAAAGGAAAATTTTTTTGTTTCAAAATCTTACGAATGTAATATTTTGAAAGCGAGTAATGAACATTGAAAATAGAATATGACAATATCAGCAAAGCAAAATGAATGGAGGTCAATATGAAGAAAGGAAAAAGCAGACATAAAAGAAAGAAAAGCAGGCTCCTATGGATTGCGATTGCTGTTATAGGAATGGCTGCGATTACTGTTGTGGTATGTGTGGCAGGAATGTTCAAAAAGGAGGATGTGTGGAAAACACCAGAAGAACTTCTGGTTGAATACATGAATCACATCCCGGCACAGGAGTATGAGCAAATGTATGCGATGCTCCATATTGAGGCATCTGGCAATGTCAGTCAGGAGGATTTCATAAAACGCAATTCAGCTATTTACGAAGGTATTGAAATCCAGAATATGGCGGTCGAGATTATCGCATATGACGAAGAGCAACTGACCGTAACTTATCAGACATCTTTTGATACGGTTGCAGGAGAAATCAGCTTTGAGAATGAAGCATTTTTTCTGGAGGGCGAAGACGGGTATAAGTTGGTTTGGGATAATTCACTGATCTTTCCGAATTTAGCTTCTACTGATAAGGTAAGAGTTTCAACGACACAGGCAAACCGGGGAGAAATTCTGGATAGGAATGGACGAGTGCTTGCTGGAAAAGGAACTGCATCTTCGGTTGGAATCGTTCCGGGAAAATTGGAGAACAGGGAGGAAGCAATCGCCAAGATTGCAGAATTACTGGAAACCACGTCGGAAGTGATAGAGAAGAAATTGTCAGCACAGTGGGTAAAAGATGATTCTTTTGTTCCTATAAAAACGATTCCGAGAGTGGAAGAAATCGAACTGCTAAAAGTAGAACCGGACGAAGATGTATTGAAGGAGAAAGAAAGGCACGAAAGTTTGCTGGCAATTCCCGGAGTAATGATATCTGACGTTGAAGTTCGTGAGTATTCTTTAGGTGAAGCGGCTGCACATTTGGTAGGGTATGTACAAAGCGTTACTGCAGAGGATTTAGAAGAACATGCAGGAGAGGGATATACAGCTAACAGTGTGATTGGCAGAAGCGGAATGGAAGGTCTGTTTGAAAAGGAACTGAAAGGGCAAAACGGCTGCAGGATATACATTGTGAATTCGGAAGGCAAAGAGAAAGAAGAACTTGCTTGTATTTTAGTGCAGCACGGTCAGGACATTAAGCTGACGATAGATGCCAGTTTGCAGATTGCCTTATATGAGCAGTTTCAGGAAGACAAGAGCTGCTCTGTAGCCATGAATCCATATACCGGAGAAGTACTGGCTTTGGTCAGTACACCATCTTATGACAATAATGATTTTATCATGGGATTGTCCAGTGAGCAGTGGACAGCATTGAATGATGACGAGGATAAGCCTATGTATAATCGGTTCCGGCAAGTCTGGTGTCCCGGTTCGACATTCAAGCCAGTTACGGCTGCGGTCGGTTTGGAATCAGGAGCAATTGATCCAAATGAAGATTATGGTAATGTAGGATTAAGCTGGCAAAAAGATGCATCGTGGGGGTCTTATTATGTAACTACCCTTCATGCATATGAACCAGTTATTTTAGAGAACGCTTTGATTTATTCCGATAATATTTATTTTGCAAAGGCAGCATTAAAAATTGGTTATGAGGAAATGGAAAGTTCCCTGACACAGCTTGGCTTTAATGCGGAGCTGCCATTTGAGATTAAAATGGCAAAGTCGCAGTATTCCAATTCAGAAAGTATTGAAACAGAAATACAGTTGGCAGACAGCGGTTACGGTCAGGGACAGGTTTTAGTGAATCCATTACATTTGGCATGTATCTATTCTGCTTTCTGTAATGAGGGGAACATCATAAAACCTTATCTGGTCTATCAGAACGAAGTATCTGCAGAGTATTGGATATCAGGAGCGTTTTCCAGTGAAACCGCAAGTCGGGTATTGGAGGGAACGAAAAAGGTTGTAAACGATTCTCATGGAACAGGGTACGCAGCCCATCGGGATGACATAGTTCTGGCAGGGAAAACGGGTACAGCAGAAATCAAGGCATCAAAAGATGATACTTCCGGTACTGAATTAGGTTGGTTTGCAGTTTTTACAGCAGAAAAAACGGTAGAACGTCCTATATTGATTATCAGCATGGTAGAAGATGTGAAAGGAAGAGGAGGAAGTGGAAATGTTGTTAAGAAAGACAGCCTGGTTCTGGAAGAGTGGTTTAGCAGTAATTAGTTTTGTACTGATGCTTAGTGTTTCGGGGTGCAGCGATGCACCCCCGGAAGAAGATACAGTTTCGGAAACAGTAATTGATATTCAGGCTATTCCAGAAGAACCTCAGGAGAACGCAGAAGAAATTATAAACATCTGTATAGATCTTTATAAGAAGGCAGTAGAAGAAAACAAGATAGATGATTTGGAAATGATTCGCAGCATTGTAAATCAGTTTGGAGAAAATGGATATCCGGCTGTTGACAGCAGAAATCAGATTGATATGACTGAGGCAGAGCAGGTAGAGTGGTTCTGTGAAATGGTGGATACGCAGGAAGAGGCTGAAATAACAATTATTGAGGTCAGTTACTTGGGCGGATTTGTAAAATATGATTTGAAAACAAAAGACGGAAATGTGGATGTGGTCAGAAGCTATTATAAGTACGAAAACGGAAACATGAAACGAGAGGTGACAGGAAGTTATCAGGCGGAGTATTGGAATTATACAGAAGACGGTTATCTTATGTTTTCAGGAGTTTGGTTTTCGGAAGAATTATATGTACTGACATTGAGCGGAGCGGAGGAGCATACCGCATTACGGGTACAGCCTTTGGATGAAACATACAGAGAGTTGAGTCGGAAGTATCTTCTTCCAATCGGTTTTGAACAGAATAATATGTTCATTGTAGATTGGAGCGAGGATGATTTTGGGGATTTGAATTTCTATGATATGTATGATCTTCTTTATCAAAAAATAAATGGGACATACACCCCTTATGTTGCAGATGACAATTTGGGAGTTGGTGCTGTTTATCGAATTCCCAAGGATGACTTTGAAAGCGTCATCATGGCATATTTCAATATTGATAGTGAAACATTACAGTCCAAAACCATCTATTATGCAGAGGATGAAACCTATGAATATAAACCGAGAGGATTTGAGGAAGTAGAGTATCCGGAATACCCATATTCAGAGGTAGTCGGATTTACAGAAAACAGCGATGGAACACTTACGCTGACCGCCAACGTGGTGTTTCCTTATGCGGGTGATTCCAAGGTATATGCCCACGAGGTTGTGGTTCGTCCATTGGAGAATGGAAGCGTACAGTATGTGTCTAACCGAATTATACCGTCTGAGGACAATTACAGAGAAACATGGAATACCCCTCGTTTGACAGCCGAAGAATGGGAAGAAATATATGGAGGCGAATGATGGAAGATGTGAACTGGTTGCTTAAAAAGTGTGGACTACCAATTTTGATATTGTTGTTTGCTGTTATAGCCGGGGTGATCTGTTGGGGAAAACTGCATACAGAGGAACGAAAAGTGGCAGAGGAAGTATGGGAGCCTCCTGTAGAAATCGAAAATAGTGAAGCATCAATAGAAGAAGATGCGGAAACTTCTACAGAGTCAGCATATTGGTTCATTCCACAATCCAGTGATTGCCTCATTTCAGATGAGGAAAAGGAACAATTACAAAGTAAGGTGTTGTCAGCAGCCGAATCAGTCAGCGTAATATATAAGGATTTCGTAATTGCAGATGCAGCAAACTATTCTTCCGGTATCAGTGAGTTTTCTGGCGAACAGAGAAAGGCCGTAGTGGAAGCCTTGGGAAAAAGAGGTCTGGTAAGTGTTGAAGAAGATACTGCTATGCAAAATCATGAAGCAATCGAAGCATTCTATGCAGATTACTTGGATGGACGGGACTCGATGGTTACGGTATTCGAAGTGCATAGAGATGGGCTGATTGGAGCAGTTACCTTTATTTATCGGAAAGGTAAGTTGCAGACTTATTATATAGGAGTTCGTTGGAAGGAAGGTGGAGTGCCTGAAATACAGGGAACTTCGGTAAGTAATGTGGCTGAAATCAAACTTACTGAAAAAGGGTATTTTATCTATGCATATGAATATGTGATTGCACATGCAAGTTTGAGACAGTATTGGAGAATAGAACCACTTCCGGAAGACTGCCGGAAATTGACGGAAAAATACATATCGGGACTAAGCTATGTGAATTACAACGTGCTTGTCACAAACTGGGACAGTAATAATGTGGAGGACATACTGAAGCCTTGTATGTATGAAGATATTTATCGGATTTATACAGGTGAAAATTTGAAAACGGAAGATTGGAAAATTTCGGCAGAGGAATTTGAAAAGATTATGACCACCTATTTTCCTGTATTGGTGGAACAGTTGAGAGAGCATTGTGGATATGATGAGGGTAGCAACAGTTATGAATATGAAATGATTTATGCCAGCCCATATCCGCCCTTTGGAGAGGTGGTTGATTATACAGAAAATGCGGATGGAACAATTACGCTTATCGTTGATGGAGTATGGCCGGATTATAATTCCGATCTCGCTTTTAGAAACACGGTTGTGGTCCAACCATTTGAAGATGGAACGTTCAGATATCTTTCTAATTCCATAGAGCAAATAGAATTGGAACTGCCGCCGATAGCAAAAGCACACTAAATGTGCTTTGAACGAAAGGATGATTTTAATGGTAAAAACAAAACCTACGGTTTTATTTAAGAAAAAAAGTATTCTACTGATTATGGTATTTCTGATTGGGTGTTTCGTATGTGCCTGCGGAAAAGAAAAGAGTGTTGTGGGTGAAACTCTTGTGGAAGATACGGAAGAAGTATCTTCCACGGAGGAAACAAAAAGCGCTGAGGAAGAAGCTGCAGAGCAGTGGGAAAAGGGCTATGGACTTCCAGTGGATGAACAGGAGGAAAAAGAAGCTGCGAATGACTGCAAAAAAATGATGGAACTTATTTTTGACATTTATAAGGATGCAGATAAAGGGACAGCATCCAATGTGGTTCTGAATGATGAAACGGTTCTGGAAATGCAGAAAAGGTTAATGGAAACAGGATGTCCAGTTTCCACTTTGGTAACATACTCCAATATGGAAAATTATGAAAGTGTGGATCGGTTTCTTGAAGAGTGTACGGATGGGAAAAGTGGTTCTGTTGTAATTTACGAGATACATGGTGATGGCGGTATAGGGAGAATGAAATTTATTTTTGACGGAACAGAGATGTATGTTGTAAGCGCAGGAGGTATATGGAATGACAATAACAAGCCGGGAATGTCCTATATTTCCTATACCAGAATCAAAGAATGGAAGTACACGGAGAAAGGGTGGTTCGGTTATGAGTTATGTGTGCCGGAGCCGCCGGAAGTCAGTGAAATTATGGACGGAAGCTGCCTGATCAGAATAAAACCTATGACAGAGGAACAGCGTGAAATGTCTGAACGTTGTGTTCGGGGGCTTGGATATCAGGGACAGAATCTTTTGTGTTCTAATTGGAATGCAGAAAATATGAGTGAGTTGGATTATAACGGAATGTTTGAATATCTGTATGGAATGAAATATGGAGAAAAGTTCAATTCTGAAGATTATCCCAATGGCATTCCTAAAGAAGAGTTCGAAAGTCTGATTATGGAGTATCTTCCGATAACAGCAGAGCAGATACGGGAGTACGCAGCGTTTGATGAGGAAAATCAGACCTATCTTTGGGCGAGACTTGGATGTTTTAATTACGCACCTACTTTCTTTGGAACTTCTCTGCCAGAGGTTGTCGATATCAAAGAAAATGAAGATGGAACAGTCACATTAACAGTTGAGGCGGTTTGCGATATGGTCATTTGCGATGATGCAGTTATAACCCACGAACTTACGGTAAGATTTGCAGAGGATGGTAGTTTTCAGTATTTGGGGAATGAAATCCTGAATGATGGAATAATGGACATACCAGATTACCAATACCGAATCCGTGAATAGCAACAGAAGAATGATTTGATAATAGTGGTATTCTATGGTAATCTTACGGATGTAAGAGAAAGGAGGATGGAATGAAAAAATTGAGAAGAGTTGGAATTTTGGTAGCAGTTGTTATGCTTGTAGTAGTTGTAGTTTATTTGTTTGAAAAGAATACAGATGAACCAGAAAAAATATTTGTTATTCCTGTAAACAGTGATGAATTATTTATTAGTTCGGAGGAGGGATATAATTCTATTAAAGTATATAGGCAGGCAAATGTATTAGTTATAAATGCACTATCAGAAGCCGCGTTTTTCGATGGGGTACAATTTACAGTAGAAATCGAGGGGAAAATAACACCAGAAGATGTAGAAATCATTTGGATGACTATAGGCGGCAATACGGAATATGTAGAAGGCAATGACCGTATTATTGCAGAGATAAAAATATCCGATAATGATGAATTGATTTGTGATACAAAGATAAATTTTGCAAAAAAAGCAATTGACGCAATAGAAGATGTGTTAGAAAGGAACGGGATGTAAAAAAGGAGGACACATGAAAAAATTAAAATTAGTTGGAATATTGGCAGCAGTTGTATTGATAGGCAGTGTGATTTCAATTCCACTTATAAATAACCATACAGCCTATAAGGTGGAAAAGGCATTATGTGAAATCCCGTTGCCAGAGAAAACAGAATTGATAGAGTCGTTGTCACAGGCTGGGAAGCTGACGGGTAACGGAAATGGAATGCAGTATTTCGGAGCAATTTTAATTCGAAGTGATTTGTCTTTGGAAGAATTGGATGCTTACTATTCAGGTTACAGAAGTAATGAATGGGAATGTTTGGTGGAAACTCAGGAAGGGCAGTCCATTGAGGTGATTGAACATAAGGCACTACAATTTTCGGAAGAAATAGAGGACGGCGGTTATTACATTGTATATTCATTGGGAAGTGGAAATTCTCTATTGAAAGAACTGGATATACGAGGACATTAAAAAGGGGGCTATATCAATGAAAAAATTTATGCTATGTATTATGGGCTCGCTCATTACACTGTTTGTAGTATTTTGGTGTTGCATTTCGTATACGGTAAATTACAAGAAGATAACTTGCGATACATCCGTTTCACCAGATAAAAAATATGAAGTGATACTTCAAGCTGTTGGAGAACCGGAATGGCCTTTTGGTTCAGCAAGTGGACGGTTAGTCCTTAAAGAAGGCGAAGATAAGATATCGCAAACAGATTTTGAATTGCACAATGACGGTGCAAGCATCAGTAGCAGCTGTTGGAAGGTTACCTGGCATGAGGATTATGTAGAAATAATTCTATCAGGTGAAGAACAATTTGATGAACAAGTCATTTTATATTTCGATGGTACGAAAGAAATACAGCAATTGACAGATGTAGCAGATATTGAAGTAGAATATCCATCAGGAGAGAGATTAGATGAAAGCCGGGTTATAACTGAACAATCCTTTGATGTAGAATTGAATGATTGGGGTGAAGTACAGTTTGTATCTTATCTGCCGACTTATGAAACGCTCTGGGAAGATGTTTCATTTGTGCTGGCAAAAGACAATCAAATTATATATTATTTTCCGGAGTGTTATGAAAATAATAGCACAGAGAATGATAGTACAGAGAATGATAGTGTAGGAATGTTTGATAGTGTTGAAGCGGTTGGATTTCAGGATATAGATGGAGATGGTGCAAAGGATGTGATTGTCATCATAAACTATGTTACAGGAGCAGGACCGCAGGGAATGATGCCACGAAAGACCATTAGAATATTCAGTTCACAGGATAATGGTTTTGTCATTCAACACGATTTAATGGATGAATTAATGGAAAATATGAAAGAGGATGATATTTCTATTCCTGCGATCTGTGATTATGTGACATTAATGGAAACAAATGAAATATATGATGGATACCGTACTATATATCAACAATACTTCGCAGACGAAGGATGTGATTTTATGATATCATACGGTGCGAATGGAAATTCTAGAGTTATCTTAAATGAGAATGAGGAAATAATAGAATATCTTGTATATGACAGACTTTCGGAGAATGAAAAATGCGAATTATATGTTTGGTACAGAAGTAAGAAAAACGCAGATGGTTCATGGCATATCTCAGAGGCAGAAATTCTTGATATATTTGCTTATAATGTGTCTACAAAAGATGTGGTTAGTAGCGGTAAAACATCATGGTCAGCGACTGGAAGTGAAGAGTATTATGAAATAAATTAAGATAAGCTTTTGATTTTAATTAGATTATTTACATGTGAGGTGAGGTGTTTTTATGCGAAAGTTTGTTAGAACGTATTCTCCATTTTTAGTATATTTTGTATGTGTGGCTTTAGCTTATTTTCTTTGTTTTTATTTATTTCCCAAATATAATGCTGCCTTAGCCTATTTGGGCTTTTTAATTATATATACATATATTGATATTGGGGTTTTTATTTTAGGTTTTTTTATGGGAAAAATCATTGTCAAACGCAGCATTGACATTAGCTTTTTGCTGTGTCTAATATATGCATTAATTTCTTTCGGGTTGATGCTCTTGATAGGTTCTCTGAAATACGTTTTTTATGATTATATGTATAGTAACTTTACATTTACATTTTCAATCTTCATTGAATCATTAGGTGATAGAGATAGTTTGTTTGTTTCAATTGGGACATTGATATCTTTTTTTATTGGAGAAATTGTAGAATACATCAATAATAAATCTAATTCTTGACGTATAGAACTGGATAATTGAAACGCTTTTATGCATAAAGTGAAAATAAAAAAATCGGGCAAAGGATTATACGACTATGACCTTTACCCGATTTCTTTATTTCCAGATATTCATGTCGGACAAGATAGACATGGCTATTTCAGTTGCGTTGCCTCCGGTAGCATCGCTGTCTGCACCAATGTTGGTAGCGAAAAAGTATGTATTATCTACAGTTTCGATATAGCCGATAAACCATCCGTTCACATCTTGACCATCCACACGTCCGGTTCCGGTCTTTCCGTAGAATGTTCCGGCATCGGAAGAGGAAAGGCAGATGGCATCTTTTACTGCATTGATATTTTCAGGGGCGAAGCCAAGGCTGTTATTCTGCAGCCTGGTTAGAAGTTCGACCTGCTCTATTGGGGAAATCTTCAAGGAAGATTCCATCCAATAAGTGGAGAAATCACCACTTATATTTTCGTTTCCATACCCAATTTCCTCAATATAGTTGGAAATGTTAGCGGCTCCAAGCTGTTCGTCCACAGATTCAAAATACCAATTCACGGAGGAATTCATTGCAGACTGTAAAGTCTGATCCGCATTCCATGCTTCAAATGGATAGGTTTCGCCATTCCATGCAATGAACGAATTTTCCGGTGTAATGATCTCTTCTTCCAATCCGAACAGGGCATCATATATCTTGTAGGTGGAGTTTGGAGCAACTCGTAAGGTGGCATGCTCCATGTCGTGTATGCTCCATGCATCATTTTCTAAATCGTATAAAACAAAGCTGCCTTCGTATTCTCCGAAGTATGTGGAGAGGTCTACATAGGAAACATTCTCAGAAGAGGAATCCCATTGGTAGCGGCTTCCGTCTGCTGCGTATGTGGAAATAAAAGGTGCGAATCCAAGGAGAAGAACAGCAGTCAACATGAATGCAGTCATACCTTTTATTCTTTTCATAAATGTCGGTTTCTCATAAGAGGCAATGTTGATAATTCTTCGTTTCATCTGCTCCATGTTTCCACCAAGGCCGGCGGCAAACGGAAAAGGAGTAAGTGAAACCTTCTCTGCAAAGTTAATCAGTGTATTGCCATAATCTTCGTAAGCATCCTCTTCAAGCATTTTCAAAACGGAAGTGTCACAGGCAACCTCTCTATCATTACGCATTTCTTTCAGTGCGTACCAGACAAGAGGATTGAACCAATATACTACCCCAGCAAGATTCATCAGATAACTGGCAACAGCATCTTTGTGCTTATAGTGCTGCAGTTCGTGCAACAGCATATATCGCATATCGGATTCGTTGTAATCAGAGATCAGATGAATCGGCAGATAAATACATGGTTTCAAAAGTCCCACAATAATCGGGGATTTCAAAAATGCAGTACTGTAAACAGGGATATTTCTGTGAATTTCCATTTCCTCCAAACATCGATGATATAGTCTGCGTACTTCCGGGTTCTGAAGGGGAAGTCCAGATTTCTCCAAATTGCGTAGGCGGAGTGAGGATTTGATTACTAATATGATCATTGCAAAAATGCCTATAATCCATATCCCCAATAATATGTATCCGGCAATGGATGGTGTTTCGCTATTTACAGAAAGTGCGAAATCATTCATCCAGTCTGTATTTCCGACCGGATGAATTCCCACAGCTTCTCCCATAGCGGTTGCAGTGCCGGAAGCAGGGGAGCTTCTTAAGCTACCAAGCCACGAGAAGATTTGTGGAAATCCGATGAGACGGAACGGTATAAAGGGAACTGCCAGCAACCCAAGGAGCAGGAACCACAGATTATACTGCATCCGGCTGGACAGGTTGTTTTTGAATATCCGCTTGGCTATCAAAAGAATTCCGATGATACCGCTGATAAATACATTGCATATTAAAAAGCGTATCATAAAATCAGCCACGTTAATTGCCTCCTTTTTTTGACCTCTTGGAAAGAAGGGAGCGGAGAGTGTCTATTTCTGTTTCAGATAGTCTGTCATTTTCTATATATGCAGACAGCATGGCAGTGATATCCCCGTCATAGTATCGTTCCAGAAAAGAGTTGCTTTCCTGGCCGATGTATTCGCTTTCTTTCACAACTGGGGTATAAACAAACACTCGGCTCTGTTTTTCATAAGTCAGAACGCCTTTTGTTACGAGACGTTTGATTAAAGTCTGTATCGTCTTAGGACTCCAGCTTGTGGTCTGCAATAATTTATCTGTTATTTCATTGGTACTGATCGGCGCATGTTTCCATACGATTTTCATAACTTCAAATTCAGCTTCAGAAATCTGTGGTAAATCGCTCATTTCAAATCCCTCCTTAAATCTTACGAATGTAATAAATATATTATAGACGTTATTTATGTGATTGTCAATTTCAGAAAACCTTGCCGGGAGAGAAGAAATCGCAGAATTTGATGAGAAACTGTACCGGAAGCTGATAAAGCAGATCGTGGTGTACAAGGACGATTCCGTAAGAGTGATTTTTCCTAACAATAACAGTATAAAGATAGGCTACCGGGATTTATAGGAGCCAGAAAGGAGCAGATATGCCACAGACAGCGGTGAAGAAGAAAGTATCCATGATACCTGATAAACCGCAGTATGACAGGAGCATCAAGCTGTCAGAGAAGAAACTGCGTGTGGCGGCCTACTGCCGAGTCAGTACAGAACTTGAGGAGCAGGAGAACAGCTACGAGGCACAGGTGGAATATTATACCCGAAAAATAGCAGAAACAGACAACTGGAAAATGGTGGGGATTTATGCTGATGACGGAAAGAGTGCAACCAACACCAAGAAGCGTGACGATTTCAATGCCATGATAAAAGATGCACTGGACGGAAAAATCGACATGATACTAACAAAGTCGGTAAGCCGATTCGCAAGAAATACGGTAGACTTCCTGCTGACCATCCGAAAACTGAAAGAAAAGAATGTGGCGGTGTTTTTTGAGAAAGAGGGTGTCAACACCTAGGACGGAACCGGAGAAATCCTGATTACTATCTTAAGCAGTCTGGCACAGGAAGAAAGCCGTAACATCAGCGAAAACACCAGATGGGGTGTGGTCCGAAGGTTTGAAAATGGAAAGATGATAGTCAACCACAATAAATTCATGGGTTGCACCAAAAATGAAAATGGAGATCTGGTCATTGTACAGGAAGAGGCAGAAATCGTGCGGTTGATTTTCAGACTTTATCTGGAAGGATACAGTGCTAAAAAGATAAGCCAGTACCTAGAGGAGAATGGCATAAAAACTGCCACGGGACAGGATAAGTGGTATGACTCGGTAATTTATAAAATGCTCCGTAATGAAAAATACATGGGAGATGCCCTGTTGCAGAAGACCTGCACGGTGGATTTTATGACCAAGAAAAAGGTTATCAACAAGGGAATTGTGCCACAGTATTATGTGGAAGATGACCATGAGCCAATCATACCAAAGAAATTATTTTACCGGGTGCAGGATGAACTGGCGAGACGTGCCGCCATGAATAAAGCTGCGGTAACGAGGAAGAAGAATCAAAAGAGCAAATCTTCCTCGGAATATGCTCTCACCGGTTTACTGCTCTGCGGAGACTGCGGACATGAATACAGAAGAGTCACATGGTCCAGAAATGGCAAAAAGAAGATTGTGTGGCGGTGCAGCAACCGACTGACAAACGGAACCAAGAACTGTAAGAAGTCCGAGACACTGGAAGAGGGAGCATTAAACAGGGCGGTCATGGAGACCATAAACCGAATCACCAGAGGCGATGGAGTTTATGTATGAGCCTTCCGACAGAATGTCATCCGGGTAATTGGAAGCTACGGTGGAGAACAGGAGCCGGATGAATACGATGAAAAAATCAAAGAAAAGGAAGAAGAGATGGTGGCTCTGATTGCGGAGAATGCAAGGGTAGGCTCCTACACCGATGAATTCGATGAGAGATACCGCAGGATAGCAGAAGAAAGCACCACCCTAAAAGAGGAGCAGATAGAGACCAGACGGAAGAAAAAACTGGCTGACAGTTACGAACAGCGGTTGAAGGATATGGACAGTTTCCTAGAGAAACAAACCTGCCAGATACCGGAATTTGATAATGACCTTGTAAGAAGGCTGATAGCAAGCATCAAGGTAGTCTCTGCCGAGAAGCTGATTATCCAGTTCCAGTCGGGAATCGTCATGGAGCAGGAAATCAGATATGAGTAAGTGACTGGCAGGGATGACAACTGAATAGAGAAACGGAATTCCTGCTTGTAAAATAAATCCGTAGGATTTATGGTAAGAATAAAATGCCCGATGAGGTTCGGGCGTTTTATTGTGGGCATAAATCTTATATATTTATAAAATACAAAAATATAATTGTAGATATTGTCATAAATTGGTAAAATTAATATAAAATACGGTATTCATGGAGGAGTAAAATGAATAGTAAAGGTTCTGAATGGAGACGTTGGGATTTACATTTACATACATCGTCATCGTATGACTATGAATATAATGCAGACGATGCAGATAGTGTTTTAGTACAGACGTTATTGGACAATGAAATTGCTGCTGCAGTTATTACAGACCATTTTGTTATAGATGCAGAGCATATTCAAAATCTAAAAGGGCTAACATCTGATATTGTCTTCTTTCCTGGTGTAGAATTGAGAACAGATAAAGGAGATACCAATATACATGTAATAGTTATATTTTCTAATGAGCTAGATTTAAAAATTCTCGAAGAAGATTTTAATGTTTTTAAAAGACAAAAAGCTATAAATGCTACGGATAATCAAAAGATTTATTGGGATTTTAAGGATATTGTAACTTTTGCAGCAGAACATAAAGCATTGATTTCTATACATGCAGGAAGTAAAACAAGCGGGGTTGATGATAAAATATCAAATGCATTACCAATCAATCAAGCGATAAAAGAAGAATATGCACAATATGTTCATTTTTTTGAAATGGGAAAATTGAAAGATTTATCTGACTATAGAAGATTTGTATTTTCCGATATTGAGGAAAAACCAATGATTTTGTGTTCAGATAATCATGATCCCCGTAAGTACAGTCCTAAGGAAGCTCTTTGGATAAAAGCTGATATCACCTTTGAGGGATTAAAGCAATGTTTATATCAACCAGAGGAACGAGTATATGTTGGAACAATACCCCCGGCATTAGATAGGGCGAGAAAAAATGAGAAGTTAAATATAGCCAATATAACAGTGAGAAAGGTGGAAAATCCTAAAAATATGGTTGAGAATTGGTTTGATACAGATTTAACATTGAATTCTGGCTTGGTAGCGGTTATTGGTAATAAGGGAAGTGGGAAAAGTGCATTTTCAGATATAGTTGGACATTTATGTAAATGTTCTACGATGGGAAAGGCCTCTTTTTTGAATCCTACCAGATTTAGAAAAATGCCTAAAAATTATGCTGGGGATTATGAGGCAAGTATTACGTGGTCAGACGGGCACATAGAAAGTGTTTTGTTGTCTGATGTTAATTATCAAACAACTATTGAAGATGCTCAGTACTTGCCACAAAAGTATATTGAAGATGTTTGCAATGATATAGACAATGAATTTCAAAATGAAATTAATAAAGTTATTTTCTCATATGTTGACCATACAGAGCGCGGAAATGCAAAGAACTTAGACGAGCTTGTGGAAAATAAGGCAAAGGTAGTGTGTTTGACTATTGAAAAAATCCAAGAGGAGATATCTTCAATTAACAAAAGGATTATTGGATTAGAGGATAGAAAAACTTCTCATTATTTAACATATATTCAAGATAGCTTAAGAAAACTTACAGAGGATCTTGCTCGTCATGATAGTTCAAAACCAAGTGAAGTAAGTAAGCCGGCAGAAAAGATTGAAGATAAAGCATATCAGGAACAATTAACAAGTGCAAACGAAAGAATAGAACAGCTTAGATTGTTGATTGAGGAAAAGAGGCGTGAACTAACAGAGATAAATATAAAAATTGATGAGACAAATCAATTGATTTCACGTATTCAGCTATTAGAAAATGATGTGGTAGAAGTGAATCAAATGTTTCAAGCGTTCATCATAAAAAATGGTATACAAGATTTAGAAGAGATAATATTACTTTCACCCATTGAAGGATTAAAAGAATATGTTTTGAGATTGTCTGAGAAAAAGTCAGAAATAAGCATATTGATTAATGGAAAAAAAGAGCAGGAAGGTCTTGTTTATGAATTGAGTCAAGCGGAGGAGCAGAAATTAACTTTAATTTCCAGTGCTGATGCTGAAGAGAAAAAATATCAAAAGTATTTACTGGATTTAAGTGATTGGGAAAAAGAGAGAAAAAGAATTTTAGGAGATGAAAAGACAGAGAATACGATTTGCTATTTTCAAGTGGAATTGGATTACATAACGAATCAGATTGAGCAAGACTATATATCCTTAAAAGAAGCAAGAGAAGAACTAATTAGGCAAATATTTACTGAAAAGCAGAAATTAGTGGATATTTATGGAGAAATATACTCCCCTGTTGAAAAAGAAATAGAGAAACTTTTAGGAGATATTGAAGAAGGAATTGCTTTTGGGGCTGAAATTCAATTGGCCGATAATAATATTGCAGAGTTATTGTTGGCTCAAATTAATCAAAAGTATGCAGGAATGTTTAAAGGAAAAACGGAGTCTAGTAATAAAATGAGTCAACTGCTTAGGGAGACGGAGTTTGATAATATAGACAGTATAATTCATTTTATACGAGAGGTATTGCATGTCGTTGATGAAGATGTAGATATTTCGTCTAAAAAGATATTTAATAAGCAAGAATTTTACAATTTATTATGTGGCTTGAATTATATTGGAGTTGCTTATAAATTAAAAATGGGCGGAAGGGATTTGGAGGAATTATCTCCAGGCGAGAGAGGAATCGTTTTACTCGTTTTCTATCTTGCTTTGAGTAAAAATAATATTCCTATTATTATCGATCAGCCAGAGGACAATTTGGACAACCAGTCCGTATATAGCAAGCTAGTTCCTTGTATTTGCGAAGCAAAAAAGAAGAGACAAGTAATAATAGTAACACATAACCCCAATATTGCAATAGCTTGTGATGCTGAGCAAATTGTGTATTGCCATATGGATAAAACGACACATGAAATAAAATATAAATCAGGTGCTATTGAAGAACCGGAGATAAGAAAATGTGTGGTAGATGTTCTAGAGGGAACATATCCTGCTTTTGATTTGAGGAAAAAGAAATATTTTAGTTTAGGTTAAAGGGAAAATGCGATATATTGCTTGTAGGAAGGGTAAAGCTGGGGGCATAATAGTTTCCAACTCCTTTTATGGAAAATAATTGCTTGTAAGCAGGTGGCACTATGTTATTTAATACGCTATTTGAGGAATATAAGAGAATAAATATTAGTGATTAGTGAAGAAGTATGGTGATTTGTTAGAAATATGGTACATGTTATTTCAGATGTGAGGTTTGCGGTATGAATTATGAGATAGAATTCAAAATGATAGAAATAAAGGATTTGTCAAAAATTCAAAAGCGAAAAATAGTTAAGGATGATATTTTTGAAGCAGATGTTGAGCAGGTTGAAGATATAGCCGATGTGTATTGTCAGGGCATAATGGCACGAATTGAAACTTTGTTTGGTTCGGATTGTAAAGTGAAATATATTGGTTGCACAGACAGGATAGGAAATTTTGAGTTTAAAGTTTCCTACATAGATGTTGAGTATACCGTAATATTCCAGATGGATACCTACGAATGGAATAGACAATTTACTATTAAGATTGGCTATTCCCAGATACGCGTAGGTATACCGGTTCCGCAAATGAGTGAGAAAATAGCAGGATATGACCATTTCTTGGAAAAACTGAAAATAAGTATTAAAAACTCATTGATTAGGGACTGGTACAAATGTGTTTGGATAAAGGATAATCAATCGCTGGAATTATCCAGGGATGTGTATTCAGATATCTATATGGCAGAGAATGAACTTCGGGCATTTGTCAGTAGAATTATGATAGAGCATTTTGGAATTGATTGGCATGACAGACCAGAATTTTATAAGTTAAAAGCCAGCATTGAGGAAAATGCTGTAATCATAAAAAGGAATGTGCCTAACTTTAATAACATAGATGTCAATCTATATACGGTAACCTTGGAAAAATTAATGGATACGGTAATGTTAGATGTTTATTCTGATGCTATGCAGGATAGTCCTGAAATGCAAAAACTTATTAAAGAAAGAATTTTTGCAACAACACAATTGGATAAAATGAAGTCGGCATTAGATTTTCTAAAGAATAGATATGTTAAAAAATATAATATATGGGAAAAGTTTTTTAAACCGCTAATAGCTGATCCGGTAAAGTGGGAAGAATTACTAACATCTTTTATTGCAAATAGGAATCATGTGGCACATAACAAATTACTGGATTATATGTCCAAAGAAACGATGTTAAGTGATACCAGAGAATTCAGAAGATTTATACGAGAGGCAGTTATTAAGTTTGATGAGGAAAACTGTTCGGAGGAAGTTGAAGAAACATTGCAGGCAATTGCGGATCAACGAGAATATGAGCAAGAAGCCCGAATGGAAATTATAGAATCGGAGTCCGGTGTAAAGATAAGAAGTAGGAAGGAGATTTTAAAGCTATTCCAGGATACAATAGATGAGATTTATACAGATGCAGTAAATAAGGTATATTTTGATGAAGGAATTGAAGTATTGGGAGAATGTAAGCTGCAGGATACGGTAGACGAACAATTGTTGTTTTCAGTAACCGTCAGGAGTGGTAAAGAGTTAGAAATATATGGAGTTATCGATATTGACGATTCTGAGGGTACTGCAAGTGTTATGCAAATTAGAGTATATAATGCGGATGAAAATATCGTAAATGGCGATATTGAATATGTGAATGGAGAAGCAGAGTATAATATAGAACAGACAAGCCATATGCCTGTAGTCATGGATTCATATGATGATGGAAATGCTGAGATTATTAAAAATGCAGTAGATGAATTCTTGGAAAGAGAAAGGGAAGACGAAGCAATTATTTCCCATGAAGAGAAAAGAATGGCTGAAGAAGATTGGCATGCAGACGAGATGGATACATTAGAGAGCAATCAAGAATAACATAAAAATATTACCTGTATGAGATGACGTGGAAGTAGTATTTTATCAAGCAATATGTTAAAATTGATTTGCTGATTATAGAAGAAAATGCAGGAAGGAGTGAAAAAATTGAACGAAAAAGAATTATTGGAAATTATAGGAAAAGGCGAGTGTCATACGACTGAGTTCAAGAAATCCACAACAGATATCACGAAGGATGTTTATGAAAGCATCTGTGCATTTTCTAATCGAGATGGCGGTCATGTTTTTTTAGGTGTAAAAGATAATGGGGAGATACTGGGTATAGAACCTAATTGCATTGAAAAAATGAAGAAAGATTTTGTGACTGCAATTAATAATGCAAACAAAATGTACCCACCACTATTCTTAACACCGGTAGAGTATGAACTTCAGGGAAGAAAAGTCCTGCACATTTATGTTCCGGTTGGTACGCAGGTAAGCAGATGTTCTGGTCGGATATATGATAGAAATAATGAATCGGATATTGATATTACAGATAATGAAGAACTTGTGTATAAATTATATGCAAGAAAGCAGGGAACTTATTTTGTAAATAAGGTATTTCCGGAATGGGGAATGGATGTACTTCGTCCTGACTTAATAGAACGAGCTAGAAAAATGACTCGTGCAAGAAGCAACAATCATCCTTGGCTGTCAATGGATGATGAGGAACTGTTAAGAAGTGCAGGTCTTATTTTATTAGATCATGAGAGCAGAAGAGAAGGAATTACATTGGCAGCGATTCTCCTGTTTGGAAAAGATACAACTATTATGTCGGCACTTCCGCAGCATAAAACGGACATGATTTTTCGGGTACAGAATTTAGACAGATATGATGACAGAGATGTGATTGTTACCAATTTGTTGGACAGTTATGACAGAATGAGTGAGTTTGCTAAAAAGCATTTAAATGATCCATTTGTTTTAGACGGAATGCAGTCTGTCAGTGCGAGAGATGCAATTTTAAGAGAAATCATATCAAACAGTCTGGCGCATAGGGATTATTCAAGCGGTTATGTGGCAAAGATGGTAATAGAGAAAGACCGGATATTTGCGGAGAACAGTAATAGAACGCATGGATATGGGAATTTAAATTTGAATACATTCGAGCCATTTCCTAAGAATCCTGCAATTTCAAAGGTATTTAGAGAAATTGGTCTTGCGGATGAGTTGGGTTCCGGTATGCGAAACACTTATAAATTTACCAAGTTGTATTCCGGTGGAATTCCGCAGTTTGTAGAAGGTGATGTTTTTAAAACTGTGATTCCGTTGAATGAAACTGCTACAATGAAATCGGGTCCAAAGGCTAGTGACCAAGTCAGTGACCAAGTCAGTGACCAAGTCAGTGACCAAGTCGGAAGTGATGCAGTTGTAGAAAAAATACTTGAATTTTGTAAAACAGCAAGGACCAAGAAAGAGATTTCCGAACATATAGGTTATAAGAATTTAACCTATATGACAAGAACTTATATTAAGCCATTATTGGAAAGTGGTAAGCTGGCATATACAATACCGGAGAAACCACAGAGCAGGTTACAGAAGTATATAACGAAACAGTAAATCGACAGATTAAAGCCTCCAAGTCAAACGAGATTTGGAGGTTTTGTCATGTCTATTGTCATGTCTATTTTAGTGAAAATTATTCTCGTGACAGGTTGATTTATGGTATAATGTTTCCAATGGTTATAAAAAAGTGTATCTTATATAAGTGATGTATTGTTTGGAGGAAGTAGCTATGATTGAGAAAGTGCAAGAAACACATTTATATAAATGGCTATGTGAAAAAAATAGTGAATTCTTAGGACAAGTTAATGAAGCAATTCGGTATGCAGAAACCATGCTACCATTAATCAGTAAAGTTTTTTCTGATTATACTGTACATGGAATAAGGCATTCTATTAATGTAATGGAGTATATGTTTTCTTTAATTACAGATATAGACTTATTAAGTGAATTAGAAGTTGTATTGCTGATATATGGTGCATTATTTCATGATATAGGAATGGTAACAAATGAAAATGAAATTAATGATATAAAGTCCGATAATTCTGTTTTGGGAGAACGGAAATATAGTAAAGTATTTGAAAAGTACGGGGAAGAGAATCTTTCTTTGCAGGAATGTATTAGACCAGTACATGGAAAACGTTCTAGAGAACATATTGAAAATCAAATGGATGAAAAGTTGTTTCGCATACCAAATTCAAGTGTAGTGTCTTTTCGGGATGAGCTTGGATTAATTTGTATGTCACATAATGAAGATTTTGAATGGATAGAGAAAGAACTTTCTAATCAAAGTAAAAAAGGTCATTTTGAAATTAATTCACAATATATTGCAGTATTGTTAAGAATCGCAGATTATTTGGATATTGATGAACAAAGAGCACCACTGTATTTGTATAAGTATTTGCAACCAAAAGAATTTGGCAACTTGGAGTGGAAACAACATTTTGTAATTGAAAATTTTGATAAAGTTGTAATGAATGAAAAGACTGGATTAAAAGAGATAATTTTTCAAGGAACTAGTCAAGAACCGTCTGTCCATAGAAAATTATTGAAATATTTTGATTCTATAAATGGTGAATTAAGAAATGCAGTAAGCCTTTGTGAACGTTTTGTGGGCTCAAAATATCTACTGCCATTAAAAACAAGTGTTATAAATAAGATTCAAACAAAAGATTTTAGTTTTTCAGATTTAAGATTGTCATTAGATTATAATGCAGTAACTAATTTATTGATGGGTGAGCATATTTATGGTGATAAAAAATACGGACTTAGGGAACTCATGCAAAATTCAATAGATGCTTGTAAAACAATGGAAGAGTCATCATTGCAAATGGAGGAGTTTAGATATCAAAGTTATCAGCCATTTATATCTATTGTTTTAGATAAAGATAGAAGGCAAGTAGTGCTAATGGATAATGGAAGTGGTATGTCTATAGAGATTTTAAAAAAGTATTTCTTGAATGTAGGGGTATCCTATTATGCATCTGATGATTACTTATTGCAGGGGAGAAATTATTCTCCAATAGGGCATTATGGAATAGGTTTTTTGGCTTGTTTCATGTTATCAGATAGAGTAGAGGTAAAGACAGTTTATTATAAAGACCATA
>ENA-OVGI01000074-OVGI01000074.1-human-gut-metagenome-genome-assembly--contig:-NODE-74-length-97698-cov-12.908708_pt1 | contig 97698 bp, 90 predicted proteins | sample MGYA00237771_ERZ505421 | MGnify/ENA primary metagenome ERZ505421 (study PRJEB26158, sample SAMN06016378) | human gut metagenome | biome: human gut; feature: ankylosing spondylitis patient; material... | reverse complement strand
TCATAAACCTATAAAATCACGACTTGTGAGAGGACGCTTATATCTGCCCTTCACACACTGAAAACGCACGACAAAATCTGCGACACTACGCTAGTTAAACTCCGGTTATAGGATACACCTATAGCTGATTCTAGATAAAATGAATTATGTTAAAAAGCAAAATTCTGCTATGATGTATATATCCAATAAGACCTACAGAAACAGTAGGAAATTATAATAACCAGTCACAGAAGATAGCAATATATTACAAATAGAAGAAACCGGAGGTACAGCATGGCAGAAAGAAATCTTGATTTTGACAAAATTACAGACAGAAGAAATACAAACTGCTTAAAATATGATTTTGCAGTGAAAAGAGGTATGCCGGAAGATGTGCTGCCACTCTGGGTTGCAGACATGGATTTTCAGACATCTTCTTATGTACAGGATGCACTGATCAAACAGGCACAGCATGGGATTTTTGGATACAGTGATGGACAGGAATCTTATTTTGAAGCTGTGAAAGGATGGCTGAAGAAACATCATGACTGGGAAGTACAGGAAAAATGGCTGGTCAAAACACCGGGGATCGTGATGGCTCTGGCATTGTCCGTAAAAGCATATACAGATCCGGGAGATGCAGTATTGATTCAGTCACCGGTATATTATCCTTTCTCAGAGGTGATTTCAGATAATGGAAGAAAAATCGTAAGCAGTGACCTTTTCCTGGGAGAGGATAACCGCTATCATATTGATTTTGCAGACTTTGAGAAAAAAATCGTAGAGGAAGGAGTGAAACTTTTTTTCCTTTGCAATCCGCATAATCCGGTTGGAAGAGTGTGGACAAAGGAGGAGTTGGAGACAATTGGAGATATCTGCTGCAGACATCACGTGATCGTTGTGAGCGATGAGATTCATGCAGATTTTGTTTTTCAGGGAAAACATCACGTTTTTGCAAATCTGAAAAAGGAATATGCGGAGTGGACCATTACCTGCACTTCACCGGGCAAAACGTTTAACCTAGCTGGTCTGCAGACTTCTAATATATTTATCCCGAACCAGAAACTGAAAAATGCATTCAAAAAACAGTTGGCTGCAGCCGGATACAGTCAGCTCAATGCAGCCGGACTTGTGGCATGTGAGGCGGCTTACCGGGACGGGGAAGAGTGGTATCAGGCGATGAAAAAATATGTGGCTGGCAATATCGCTTTTACAAAAGAATTTGTGGAAAAAAATCTTCCGGGCGTGAACATGGTGGAACATGAGGGAACGTATCTGATCTGGCTTGATTTTAACGGACTTGGATTGTGCGCACAGGAGTTGGAAGATTTGATCGTTCACAAGGCAAAGCTCTGGCTTGACAGTGGAAGAATTTTTGGAAAATGTGGAAGAGGATTCCAGCGGATCAATGTGGCTTGTCCGCAAAGCACGTTAAAAGAGGCGTTGGAGCGCATCGCAGAAGTACTTCCGGCAGATACCATAAAAGCTGCAAGCTGAATCAAATCGAGCAGTAGTCACACATCGAGATCGCAATGCAATGTAAGTGAACAGAAAAATGTATCATAACGAAAAGAATTGCAAAATTTTATGAAAAAATAGTTGACAGTAAAGATGTTACTCGTTATAATTCAAATATAAACACATATTCCTATATGATTAGTAGGAAATGAGAAAGGAGACAATGATATGAAATACACAGGATTAAGCACACAGAAAAATCATATGATGTGTTGTTGCTGTTGTCAGGCTGTATGTATGAGTACGGTTTATTTTTCATATGCATTGTGTACCCGCTAAAAATTTGTAACTCAGGCAGGTGTCGTGCATAGGATACCTGCCATTTTTATTTTGGAAGATAAAGCTTCTTCTCACTAAGAACACTATTTTAATTTTGCAAAAACAAGGAGGCTAAATCCTCTGCTCCTGTAGGAACAGTCGCATTTTGCTTCGCAAAACAAGGAGGATTAACATGAGTGATATCAAATCAAGCACATTAGAGTTAGTAGGAAAAACACCAATCGTAAACGCAAGCAGATATGCTGCAAAAGCAGGCGTGACAGACGCAACCATTTTAGTAAAACTTGAGGCATTTAACCCGGCCGGTTCTGTAAAGGACAGAATTGCATTGGCAATGATCGAGGATGCAGAGAAAAAAGGTATTTTAAAAGAGGGCGCAACCATTATTGAACCAACCAGCGGTAACACAGGTATCGGTCTTGCAGCAGTTGCAGCGGTCAAAGGATACAGAGCAATCTTAACACTGCCGGATACCATGAGTGTTGAGCGTAGAAATCTTTTGAAAGCATACGGCGCAGAGCTTGTTTTGACAGAGGGCGCTAAGGGAATGAAAGGTGCGATCGCAAAAGCGGATGAACTTGCAAAAGAGATTCCGGGAGCCGTTATTTTAGGCCAGTTCGTAAACCCTGCAAACCCGGCAGCACACAAGGCAACAACCGGACCGGAAATCTGGGAGCAGACAGGCGGAAAAGTAGATATTTTTGTAGCCGGAGTTGGTACAGGCGGAACCATAACAGGTGTTGGTGAATACTTAAAAGAGCAGAATCCAAATATCAAAGTTGTTGCAGTTGAGCCTGCAACAAGTGCAGTTCTCTCTACAGGAAAAGCAGGAGCACACAAGATCCAGGGAATCGGAGCAGGATTTGTTCCGGATACTTTGAATACTTCCGTTTATGATGAGATCATTCCAATTGAAAATGAGGATGCTTTTGACGAGGGAAGAGCATTTGCAGTAAGCGAGGGCGTTCTGGTTGGTATTTCTTCAGGAGCAGCTTTAAAAGCAGCCACTATTTTAGCAAAGAGACCGGAAAATAAAGGAAAGAATATTGTAGTTCTTCTTCCAGATTCCGGTGACAGATATCTGTCTACTGCATTATTCAGCAACTAAGAGTGTTTCAGGTGCTGATCGTGAAATCAGCAGAATGAAATCAGTTTGAAACAGCCCCCTCATGGAAAATTTGATAAACATACTCCGTGAGGGGATTTTTATGACAATAGATATTCGCCGAGTGTGTATTCTGTTGTTTCGTATCCGATGCTGTAGCCGCTGGTAGGGCATAGGTTTGCAAAACCGAAGTTGGTGGTTCGAATCCGCCCAGTATCACTCTTGAAAAAAGTGCTTATTTCGGAGAAGAGTAAAGCAGTAAAACTGGCGATGGTTTCAATATGAAAACAGAGAATAAGGGAATGCAGTTTATATTTGTGTATATGAACGAAAAAGTAAACTCCTCAAAATGAGGACTTTTAAGGCTAAAAAGTCCTCATTTTGAGGAGTTTTGCATTTTTGTGGAAAAAAGGATATGATAAATTAAATAGAAAAGATGGAGAAGAGAGTCTCAGAAAATTTGTGGAAAAGGAAAACATAATGCAAAAAATATTAATTACAAATGATGATGGAATACAGTCAGACGGTATCATTCGTTTGGCACGGGCGGCAAAAAAATATGGTAAAGTCTGGGTGGTGGCACCGGACGGACAGCGCAGTGCAATGTCACACAGGATCACATTACGTGAAACGATAGAGTTTTTTCCGGTTGATTTTCCGGTGGAGGGTGTGCACGCATATGCAAGTACAGGAACACCGGCGGACTGTGTACGTTTTGGAATTTTAAATATTGTGAAAGAAAAGCCGGACTATGTATTTTCCGGTATTAATTATGGATATAACAGCGGAACAGATATTCAGTATTCAGCGACCGTAGGATCTGCGTTAGAAGCTGCGTGCGCAGGTGTGCATGCGATTGCGTTTTCTGAAGGTGCATCGGAGTGTCATGAGGTGACAGACGCTTACCTTGAGCAGATGCTGAAAGAACTGATGGAACAGCCTTTGGCGCACAATCAGATCTGGAACGTAAATTTTCCGCAGTGTGAACTTGAGAAGCTGCGGGGAATTTTATATGACAGAAAAATTGCAGACTGTGGATTTTTCATTGACGAGTATCTGGAAGAGGGGCTTGAAAATGGAAGAATACGACTGACTGTGCATGGAAATTATAATGAGAATGCCCCGGAGGGAACGGATTTCCGGGCACTTGTTGATGGATATATTTCAGTTGGGAAGGTGAATAATCTGCGGTAAAAATGAAAGATACCAAATAATTGCAAGAAATCAAAAAAATATGTTATTTCAAACAGGATACCGGATTAATAAAATATAATTGAGGCAGTGTATACAAAACGACAAGAGATGAAAGAATGTCGGAAAGCGGAGATTGGAAATAGTATGCGTATAAAAATGATACAGAAGAAAAAAGGATTGTGGGGAAAATGAAAATACTATTAGTAGATGATGAAAGAACAGAGCGTGAGGGAATCCGGTTTTTGATTGAAAAATTTCAATTTGAGCTTGAAGTAGCGGAAGCAGCTAACGGAAAACTGGCAATGGAGTATCTACAGAAATATCAGGATGTGGATATTTTATTGACCGACGTAAAAATGCCGTATATGGACGGACTACAACTTGCAAAATATGCAAAGGAAAACAGACCGGATGTGATCATTATTATATTCAGTGCTTACAGCGAGTTTGATTATGCGAAAAAGGCATGCGAGGTAAGTGCGGTCAATTACCTGTTAAAACCGATCGAAGTGGAGGAATTCAAACAGGTGATGGAGCATGTCATTGCACTTTGCAGACAGAAAAAGCAGTGGAAAGAACAGAAAGAAAATCTGTTAGTCGCAGATAAAAAATTATTGTTATACAGACTTTTTAACACGAAAGAATCTGTGACAGAGATTGTGGAAAAATTAAAAGAATACAAGATTAATCTGGAAAATAAATATATCTGTTTCGTGAGTATTGAGACACGGAACAATTACTTTGAACTGTGCGAGGAAGAATTTGAAAAAATACTGAAACGCAATATGAAATTACCATATGAACAGATCGACTTTTATCCAAACCAGATTTATGTGATCATTTACAGCAGAGAGCCGATCGAGGAACGGAAAGTGGAAAATTCCATCCGTTTATTATACGCCGATCTGACCGAGGAAAAAGCAGAGATGCCATCGATTATTGTCGGAACAACATTCTTTGGAATAAAAGAATTTTCAGGCAGGGTAAAAGAAATGGAAGATGTCCGAAATGACACGTTCAGCTATTTTTCGGGAGTAATCTACATTGCACAGAAAGCAGCGCGGGATACAGGAACGCTCGAGGAAACCATGCAGATGAAAGATAGTATTTTCCGAAGCATAGAGGATGAAAATATGCCTGCAGTGGAAGAACAGTTATTGGTCTATCTGAAACGTCTGGAAAATGAAAAAGCGTCGAGTGCATTTTATGCAAAGTATCTGATTTTAGATATTGTCAAGGCTATTTATCAGAAATACGGCATCTATAACGAGAGCCTGATCATGCAGACAGCAGATGAAATTATGAACAGTCATGATCTTTGGAAAGTGGGTGAAGTTGTGTCAAAAGTGATACGGGAGATCACTGTTTCCCAGAAACAGAGTCTGCCGGATACGAGCCTCACGGTATCCGAAATCAAAAAAGTCATCAAGAATGAGTATATGCATGATATCGGTCTGGAAGAGATCGCAGAAAAAGTCTGCCTCACAGCGTCTTATGTGAGCTTTATTTTCAAGAAGGAGACAGGATACAATCTTGTGAAATATTTGACAGACTATCGCATGAAGAAAGCGAAAGAACTGTTAGAGGAGAGTAACTGGAAGATCGTGGATATCGGAAAGGCATGTGGCTACACAAACCAGCCCTATTTCAACAAACTGTTTAAAAATTACTATGGTGTGACACCGAAGCAGTACCGTGAGCAGAAATAAACAGAAAAATTGGAAGTGAAATACAGTGGTGCGGTCATGTTGCCAGAAATACATAAGAAGTGGGGAGAAGGTCAAGTGAAGAAAATTTGTAACTGGTTTATACATAATGCGTCCATGCAGAAAAAGCTTATTATAAGTTATATTATTCTGGTGTCGATTCCGTTATGTATTCTCGGTATTCATTCGTTTTCTGCGGCAAATCAAAATCTGCTGGACCAGACAGAAGTGACGATGGACAATAATTTACACCGTATGTGTCAGGAGGCAGACGCTATTTTTCAGAGAGAGACAGATTTTACAAAATATCTGGCGTACAATCTGGAATTTCGACAGACGTTGGAGGGGAATGCCTATAATGGTAGTGCAATCGCACAGAGCCTGAATAAGACGGTGGAACCGGTATTCTGGTACTTTATAACGAGTGATGAAAACTTAAAAATGATCAAAATCGTCACACCAAATACGGCATCAGACATAGGCTCTTTCCTGGAGTCGGCGGAGCCATATGAGGATACGGTGTGGTACAAAAAGCACGAAAAAGATTTTAATACAGAGTGGACGGTCGAGGAGGACGGAAAGCTGTATGCAACGCGGACAATTTTAGATACGGCAACGACCAGCAGAAGAATCGGTGTACTGCGTGCGGAATTTTACTTAAACCGGATTTTGGAACCGTTTGATACGATGGATTATCTGGACAACGGGATCGTGATAAAAGACGGAAATGGTCAGGTGATTTACACAAAAAAAATTGCTGATGAGCAGATGGAACAGAAAATTGAAGCGTACATCGGAGAAAACCCGGAGGATGCATCCGTCTTAAATAAAGAATATATTTTAAAAGAAGCGTCGATGGAAAAAGTCGACTGGAAAATTTACTATTTTATTGACCGGAATACAATCTCGGAACAGATTTATTCCATTATATTTTCTACAATCATAGTAGTACTTATTTGTGTCGGACTGACACTGGTGGTGATTGGAGTGCTGTCGCGTGTGATCGGTCAGAGAATTTTGCAGTTGAGGGATCAGGCGGAGCGTATTGCAAACGGCGATCTGCAAAATCCCTGTCACACAACCGACACGGATGAGGTTGGCATGGTGACGAACAGTCTCGGAAGAATGACTGTGCAGTTAGATTCCATGATTAATGAAGTATACAAGATGGAGATTGAGAAAAAAGAATCCGAATTGAGAGCGCTTCAGGCGCAGATGAACCCTCATTTCCTCTACAACTGCCTCTCAGGTATCAAGTGGAAGGCGCTCAGAAAAGGGGATGACGATATCAGCGATATCACAGGACTTCTGGCAAAATTCTACCGCACAGCATTAAACAACGGACAACAGATCACAACGGTGAGCAGTGAGTTGGAGAATATCCGGGCGTATATTGAGATCCAGAAAAAAATGCATGAGGAACCATTTGAGGTGGAATACCGTATAGATGAGAGCGGTCTCGAATGCTGTATGCCGAACTTTCTGCTTCAGCCGCTGGTGGAAAATGCGATGAAGCACGGCATTGATTATATGGAAGAACCGGACACCGGAAAAATTATTGTAGAGTTTTGCAGAAAACCGGAGCAGCTGGTATTTTCTATTTACAATAACGGACCTTTGATCGAACTTGAAATGGTAGAGAAATTGTTGAATGAACAGGGAAAAGGCTATGGAATCCACAATATCAAGGAACGTCTGGAGCTTTATTACGGAGCACTCGGAAGTCTTGAAGTGAAAGTCACTGATGCAAAATATACCTGCTTTACGGTAAAGATGCCGGATACGCTGCAGAAGAAAAATCCAAAATAAAATACATGAAAAAGTATTACTTTTCCAAAGAAAGTATTATTTTATTCTGCTAGGTTCGACTGTATGATAAATATATCAAATGAAAGAGAAAAACAGCAGCAGACAGCGGTATTTTCTTTCGGGAAAAGGAGAAAAAGGTATGAAGAGAAAAGTTTTGAGCGTATTATTGTGCGCAGCAATGACACTTGGGGTAGTAGCAGGATGTGGAAGCTCCTCGGATACAGGAAGCACAGATTCAGCATCTAAGACAGAGACAAAGGGAGAGAAAACAGACTCTTCTTCGGACAAAGTGACAATCCGTATGTCTTACTGGAATAGTGAAGACACGGTACAGGCAATGTTAGATTATCTTGCAGAGGCAGTGCCGGAGGTAGAGATTGAATATCAGTTTATTGATAACTCTAACTACGATACAATTATTGATACCCAGCTTTCCGCAGGCGAAGGACCGGACATCATCTGCGAGTCACCGGGTTCTGCATTAAAACATGCAAAATTAGGTTATCTGGAAGCGTTGGATGATCTGGCAGCTGATTATTCCACAGCAGGTACAAGTGTTTACGGATATAACGGAAGTACCTATGCACTTCCGGGAATCAGCTGGTTTGAAGGAATCTATTATAACAAAGAAATTTTTGAAGAAAATAATGTGGAACTTCCAAAGACATTTGATGAGTTTTTAGATGTTTGTACAACATTCCAGAATGCAGGAGTTACACCACTTGCAGCAGGCTTAAAATCATGGGAACCGCTGTTAAAGAGTTCTATGGCATTTGTGACAGCAGAGTATCTGTCCACTGATGAGGGAAAAGGTTTTGGAGAAAAATATCGTAACGGCGAAGTGACAATGGACGGAACCTGGAATCCATATATCGAGACATGGTCACAACTGATCGATAATGGTGTATACACAGCAGACATGACAGGTATTGATCATGATCAGGCATTAGAGCAGTTTGCAACAGGCGGTTCAGCAATGTTCTGCTCCGGCCCTTGGGATTATGATGCGATCATGGAAAAAAATCCGGAGTTACAGCTTGACATGATGCCTTTCTATGGAACAAAAGAGAGCGCAGGCTGGCTCATTGGTGGTCCTGGCTGTGGATTTGCAGCAAATGCTTCTTCCAAGAACCTTGACGCAGTGAAAAAAGTGCTTGCAGCAATTTCAACGACAGATGGACAGAACGCTTTATGGCAGAACAATCAGGGGGGTTCTTCTTACTTAAATGGAGTAGAATTTGACCTTCCGGAAGCATATACAAGTGTCGCAGGTGCGTTAGCAGCAGGAAATGTTTACTGCCCATGGAATGAATGGGGTTCTGCAGCAGGTGCACATGAGACTTATGGAACAGAGATGCAGAGTTATCTTTTAGGTGCGCAGGATTTATCCACAACATTACAGACGGTTGATGAAGTGGTTTCTGAGCTATTATCAAAATAGATAAGAGTGCAGTGAAGATGCCTCAAACTCGGCAGTGAGGCTGGGTTTGAGGCTCTTTTTCTGCCTTTTTTCGGAAAGGAAGCAAGATTTTATGAATAAAAAACAGAAAAAAAGGGAATGTGGTTCACTCGGACGTTACTTTGCGGTGTTTATTATTCCGGCACTGGCAATTTATCTGATCTTTAGTATTTTGCCGTTTATGTACACCATTTTTTACAGTTTTACTGATTATACTGATATGAATCCGACAAATCTGCACTTTGTTGCATTTCAGAATTATATAAAAGTATTCCAGACGCCTTTAATGCGGATTGCAATCAAGAATTCATTGATTTATGCCATATTACTGACTGGATTTCAGGTAATTCTTGGTCTTCCGATCGCTGCTGTTTTGAATAAAAAGTTAAAGACAAGAAATCTGCTCCGTGCGGTTTACTTTTTCCCGGCAGTATTCAGTTCTTTGATTATTGGATATTTATGGAACTTTATTTTATCGTCCTCGGACTATGGATTGATCAACAATCTGCTTCACCGCTTCGGGTTAGATACGATTAACTTCTTCACGACAAACCGGGCACTATTCTCTGTTATATTTACGCAGATCTGGCAGTGGACCGGCTGGGCGATGGTTATTTTTCTTGCCAACCTGCAGAGTATCGCACCAGAGTTATATGAGGCGGCACAGATCGATGGAGCAAACGGCAGACAGAGCTTTTTTAGGATTACGCTCCCACTCATGTGTCCTTCCGTAAAAATTATTGTAGTAACCGGACTGATCGGAGGCATGAAAGCGTTTGACGCAATCTACTCCATGACTTCCGGCGGACCTGGAAATGCAACGGAAACGGTTATGACAGTTATGATGAAGAAAGGTATCTCGGATGGCTTCTATTCGGTAGGTTCCGCTTTCGGTGTATGCTTCTTTATCATCGTATTGATCATTAGCGGTGTGACAACCAAAATAATGGGAAAATGGGGGGAGGCTATCTCATGATAAAACAGAAAAGTAGTGAAATGGGAGTCAGTAAAAAAGAAAAACGCGGGCTTGTTATTACAGAGATTTTTATGATACTTCTGGCAGCGGTATGGTTTATTCCAATTTATTACCTGATCGTGACGACATTTAAAAATCCGCAGGAGGCAACACAGTCTCCGTTGGGGCTTCCAAAAGTCTGGGTATTCCAGAATTATGTAGATGCTTTTGTAAATATGCAGTATCCGAGAGCATTGTTTAATACTGTAAAAATTACAGTACTTGCAGTTGCAATTATTGTTTTGGTTACATCCATGGCAGGTTATGCGCTGGCAAGAACGAAGTCCAGATGGGGAAACCGCATTTTCCTGCTGTTCCTTGCAGGTCTGGTTGTTCCGTTCCAGATGAATATTGTCAGCCTGTTTAAAATTGTGAAAAGTATCGGACTGATGAACACGGCATGGGCAGTCATTCTTGTGGATGTGGCGATCAATGTTCCACAGGGAATTTTCCTGTTTAAAGAGTTTGTGGAATCGACCATTCCAAAGGAGTTAGAGGAAGCGGCAGAAATCGACGGCTGCTCTGTGATCCGTAAGTTTTTTGTGATCGTACTTCCATTATTGAAACCGGTTATTGCAACGGTTGTTATCCTTGTTACTTTGAATGTGTGGAATGAATTTATGACACCGCTTCTGTTCTTACAGAGCCGTGAGCAGGATGTCATCCTTCAGGAAGTATCCAGAAATATCGGACAGTTCTCAACCGACTGGACAGCGTTGTTCCCAATGCTCATGCTTGGTGTTGCACCACTTATGATCTTCTATATTTTCATGCAGAAATACATTATCGCAGGAGTTTCTGCCGGTGCAGTGAAGGGGTAAGACGATATTGCAGAATGGAGAAGAATATGAGACGAATGGAACTGGATGCAGGAATCAAAAATATTATGGTGATCGTGCCGCATGAAGATGATGAGATCCTTCTTGCAGCAGGTATTATGGAGAAAGCACTTGCAAAAGGAATTGGTGTTCATGTAGTGATGGCAGGAAACGGAGATTATGAAGGACATGATGAGGCAACCGGAAGTGTCCGTCTGCCAGAGACACTGGCAGGGCTTCAGGTGCTTGGACTGGACGGGAGACAGGTGACATTTCTCGGTTATGCGGATACCGGGATGGATGAGACAGAGAGTTTTCTTCATCAGTTATATGATGACAGCGAGGGAGACCGTGTACATGTGTCGCACTGTTCGAATCATACGTATGCGCTTCCTGACAAGAAAGATTATCATGCGGAAAAGTATGGAAAACCTGCTTTGTATACAAGAAATCAATTTAAACAGGATTTAAAAGAGATCATTATGGAAAAACGTCCAGAAATTATTTTTACAACTGCAGAATATGACAGACATGGGGATCACAGTGGTCTGGTACTTTTTATTAAAGAGATTCTGACGGAGGAGAAAGAATATCATCCGACACTATTTTCAGGAGTAGTCCACTCAAATGCCGGGGATGAAAATTGGCCGAACCGCTCTGCTAAGAGAGATAACATCTGGGATTATGCGAAGAGTATGGATGTCTGTGAACCATTTGCGTGTCCAAAAGATTTTGATAAAGGATTGTTAAAATGGGAAGAACGCATCAGCTTTGCAGTTCCGGAAGATATGTGGGCACTTGATTTTTCCAAGAACAGAAAGGCACGTGCGCTGGCATGTCATAAAAATGCGATCAAAGAGGATGCGGTAGAATTTTTATATTCGTTTATTAAAAGAGAAGAGTTGTTCTGGGAGATTGTGTATTAGGAAAACAGAAGGAGTTAGTGAATAATGGAGTTTAAGAAACCAATATATCCGATCGAACAATGGAATATCACGGAGACGGAATTCAAAAAAGAAAATAATTACAGAAATGAGACGACATTTGCGCTGTCTAACGGCTACATTGGCACAAGAGGAACTTTCGAGGAGGCGTATCCATTCGATGTGGATACCGGTCTGGAAGGAAACTTCGTCAACGGCTTTTATGAAAGCAATAAGATCCGCTATGGAGAGGCGAATTTTGGTTCACCGCTTTTGAGTCAGTCGCTTTTAAATCTGCCGAATCTGAAGGAAATTCATGTCATTTTGGACGGTGAAGAGTTCACGATGGAGCAGGGCGAAGTAAAAGAGTATGCAAGAACGCTTCACATGAAGGATGGTATTCTGGAGCGGAAACTGACATGGACGGCTTCAAGTGGAAAAATGACAGAAATTCATATTTTCCGTCTTGTTTCCTTTGCCAGAAAAAATATCATGGCAATCCGTTATCAGGTCAGACCAGTCAATTATGCTGGAACGGTGGAGTTTGTGTCAAAAATGCAGGCAGATGTGGAAAATCATACAAGAAAAACAAATCCAATCGTGGACTATGGACCATTTGGACGGAGACTTGATCCTGATAAGGTGAAAGCGGAGAACGACATTTCCTATTATGAGGGAACGACAAAGGGAAGTCACCTGACTGTGGCATGCGGAAGTGTTCATGAATTATGGTGTGATGGACAGACAGTGACGGACGTGAACTGGATGGCGGAAGCAGGAGAAATGGATACAGTATCCAGAGTTTCCTTGTCAGCAAAAGAGGGAGAGTGCGTGACACTCGATAAATTTATCTGTTATTCGACCAGTCTTGACATGGAGAAAGAGAAGCTGGAAGCTTTTGTGCAGGACGAGCTTGCGGCTGCAAAGAGCGAAGGCTATGAGAAGCTCAAAGAACAGCAGAAGAGTTATATGCAGGATTTCTGGAAGACAGCAGATGTAGAGATCAAGGGGAATGAAGAATTACAGCAGGGTTTACACTTTAATCTGTTCCATATTATCCAGTCAGCCGGAAGAGACGGAAAGACTGGAATGGGGGCAAAAGGACTTTCCGGAGAGGGATACGAAGGTCATTATTTCTGGGATACAGAGATGTATGTACTCCCTGTTCTGATCTTTACAGAACCGGAGACTGCAAGAAAGCTGCTAGATTACCGCTATGCGACGCTGCCACAGGCGAGAGACCGTGCAAGGATTTTAGGTCACATGAAAGGTGCACTCTATCCGTGGAGAACGATCAATGGTGAGGAGGCTTCCACTTATTATCCGCTCGGCACAGCGCAGTATCATATCAATGCGGATATTTCTTATGCATTGTCACTCTATCTTCAGGTGACAGGGGATGTGGATTACCTGAAAGAAAAAGGTGCGGAGATTCTGATCGAGACTGCCAGAGTATGGGCAGATGTCGGTTCTTTTGCGGAGTGCAAAGGTGGAAAATACTGTATCTGTGATGTGACCGGGCCGGACGAATACAACGTGTTAGTTGACAATAACTTCTACACCAACCTGATGGCGAGAGAGAACCTGCGGGATGCGGTTGGAGCAGTGGAATACTTAAAAGAGCATGCACCGGAGGATCTTAAGAGACTGGAAGAGAAACTGGACTTCTCTGTGGAGGAGCTGGGACTTTGGCGTGAGATCATCGAAAAGATGTATTTCCCATACGACGAGAAGCGGCAGGTGTATCCGATGGATGACGGTTTTATGATGCGGAAACCGTGGGATGAAAATAAGATTCCACCGGAGAAGCGTGCATGGCTGTATGAGAATTACCATCCGCTGTTTATCATGCGCCACCGCATGTCAAAACAGGCAGACGCGATCCTTGGCATGTACTTGCATAACGATCTCTTTACCGAAGAAGAAATCCGTAGAAACTACGACTTCTATCAGGAAGTTACCCTGCATCATTCTTCTTTGTCCACCTGTATTTTCGGAATCGTGGCATGTGACATCGGCTATCTGGATGAAGCATATAAATATTTCTCACAGTCTGCAAGAATGGATCTCGATGATTACCACAACAACTTCTACGCGGGAATCCATGCCGCCAACATGGCAGGAACCTGGCAGGCGATCGTTAATGGATTCGCAGGTGTGCGTTGTCAGAATGGTGTGCTGAAATTCAAACCGACCATCCCGAAAGAGTGGAAGGAATATGCATTCCGATTAAAATTCAAAGGAGCACTTCTGGAAGTGCGTATTACAAAGGATAAGGCGGAGTTCACGCTGCTGGAAGGCGGGGAGATTTCATTTACGGTGCGAGGTAAGGAAGTTGTGCTGAAGAGTGGGGAGACTTATACATACCAGCTTAATTGATTCAATGAGTTATAGGAAATAAGATTAAGTTTCGCAAATGCGTAGATAATAAAGAGGAGACAGCTATGAATAAAAAGTATAAAGCAATTTTCTTCGACTGGGACGGAACCGCAGTGACATCAAGAACTGCGCCGGTTGAGGATGCAGTTGTTGCAATGAAGCCACTGTTACAGCAGGGAACAAAGCTCGTGATCGTAAGCGGGACAACTTACGATAAGATAGCAGGTGGGAAGTTCCATACTTATTTCACAGAGGAAGAGCAGAAGAATTTGTTCTTCGGACTGGGAAGAGGGGCATACAACTATCAGATCACGGACGATAGACCGGAAATTTTCGCATCTATGATTCCAGACCAGGAAGGATTGTTGAAAATCCATGATATCTGTTATGCAATCCATGTGAAATTATTGTGGGAATACGGACTGAAAACAGACATTGTATTCAGCCGTCCGAATTACTGCAAGATCGATCTTATGGTGGAAAACGACCGTGGAGACCAGCTTTTCATGCAGGGCGATGAGGTGGAACATTTACGCCAGATCTTAAAACAGCATGGTATCGAATCTGGATTGAAGGAACTGATCGGCATTGCAGAGCAGACCGGAGAGAAATTCGGACAGAGAGTATCGGCAACCTGCGATGCAAAATATCTGGAAGTTGGAATTTCCTGCAAGAGCGATAATGTGGATGTTTTTCTTGAGAGATTCAAAGCAGAAGGAATCACAGCAGAGGACTGCTCATTCTGGGGCGATGAATTTGTTGAGATCGAGCATGAGTTATATGGAAGTGACAGCTTTATGTACACAGAGAAATCAAAAGCAGGTGATTTCTTTGACGTGTCTGCGATTGAAGGAAACCGCCCGGAGGCAGTGAAGGTGCTCGGTGGAGGCGTGGAGACGTTTTTGACCTTTTTGAAAGAACAGGCATAAACAGACTGTAGAATAGTAATTTGCTAAAGAAGCGCAAGTTCCGGCAGAGGGTGCTGGTTCTGGCGCTTTTTTGCTTTTTTATAGGAAATTGCTATGCGTATTTATCTTTTTTGCTTGCACAAATCACAAATATCTTTTAGAAACACTTGACATATGTATCATTTGTATTATAATAATTAATACAAATGATACATATTTTTATGCAATAGGAAACTTCATTCCTATTATATAAAAACATTCCGCAAGGATGTACAACTCATGAAGACGAACACATAGCAACGTTATTCGCTCGTGCAGGAAAATGTGTATCAGGCGGACACTTTATTTTAGAAAGAATTCGATATTAATATAACAGAAACGCGGGAGAAAGGAGAACCTCACATGATCATATCCATCAATGAGATGTCAGAAATCCCAATTTATCAGCAGATCCGAAACCAGATCGTGCAGGGGATTTCCGATGGAAGGCTATCGCCGGGAGAACAGCTTCCAACCGTCCGCGGGCTTGCAGAAGAGATCGGGATCAATTCCATGACAGTCAACAAAGCCTATAGTCTGCTCAAACAGGAAGGCTATATCTTCGCTGACCGCAGGAGCGGCGCAAGGGTGCGGAAAGAATTTGCGGTGACGAAAGAGCTTTCGGAGAAATCAAAGGAATTGTTGCAGCAGATCATCTCGGAAGCGAAAGTCAGCGGCATGACGAAGGAAGAATTTTTTGAAATCTGCGGGAAGCTGTATGAATAAAATACGTAGTGATTTGATGAACAATTGCGAAACTCCTGAAAATCTAAATTGAAAGAAGAGTATGAGGAGTTTCGCAAACGCCAATTACAATCCAGCTTTGAAAGGAGAAAAACTATGATCGTAAACATAATTATGTTTTTCACAATGTATCCGGTTTTATTAGTCCTCTATTTTTGTTTCCGAGGACAGTATCAGTATGCAGATGGCTGCCTGTTTGCAGTAAACATGAAACCGGAGTGGATCAAGGAACCGGAGGTGGCAGCAATTGTGGAAAAGTTCCGCAGAGAGATGAAACAGTATTTTATTTTTCTGCTGATCGTTCCGCTTAGCAGTTTCCTGACAAAATACATATCCATCCAGCTTACAATCTGGATGATGTGGATATTGCTTGCAATCGTATTGCTGTGTCTCCCGCTGGTGCATGCGAACAACGGATTGAAAAGATGGAAAACGGAACATTGTCTGTATGAAACGGAGAAGACAGAGCATCGCATTGAATTGAAAGCAGTCGGAAAAGTCAGAAGAGTAAACTTTCTGCCATTTTTCCTGCCAAATCTGGTGGCATTGCTGCTTGCACTTGTGCCGGTATGGGCAAAGAGTTTCGATCCGGCTTTGGAAAAAACAATAGAATTAAGCAGTATAGGGTGGCTTACGATCATCATATGGCAGTGTGGACTGGTTATGACTGCTGTAGCAGTCTGGATGGACAGACAGCCGACAGCGGTGATAAATAATGACAGTGACGTAAACCTGAATTATACAAGAGCGAGAAAAAATATCTGGAAAAATTTCTGGCTCATCGTACTCTGGCTGAATACGGCATTTGCGGCAGTGATCCTGGCAGCATCTTTTCTGGCAGATAATATGGGATGGATGATTTTGACAGGCAGCATGGTGTATGCACTGGCAACACTGCTTTTGTGTATTCCGTTAATGAAACAGTTAAGGAAAATTGAAGCAGTCTACGAAGCAAAGCGTGAGCTGAACGATAACGCTGATGACGACAGGCACTGGATCTGGGGAATCTTCTATTACAATCCGGCAGACAGGCACAGCATGGTGCCAAAGAAAGTCGGAATGGGAACGACTATGAATCTGGCAACACCGGTTGGAAAAGGAAGTGCTATTTTGGGCGCAGTGGTACTTATGGTGACGATTCCGGCAATGTGTATCTGGCTGATCCTTGATGAATTCACACCGATCCGGCTTGCGGTAGAAGATGAGATACTTTACGCAAAACATCTGAATGTAGATTATGAGATTCAGGTGGAAGATATTGAACATGTCGAGAAAATCACAGAGCTTCCGTCCTGGAGCAAATCAAGCGGAACAGCGATGGATACGTTGGAAAAAGGAACATTTTTTATAAGAAATGTTGGGAAATGCGAGGTCTTTTTAAACCCGGAAAATACAGAATTTCTGCATTTTTCTGCAGATGGAACAGACTATTATATGAGTGGATCTGACGATGCGCAGACGGAAGAAATCTACCAGATCATACAGAGCCGGGAATAACAGGAAGGAAAGAAAATGAAGTATTACATGGCACCGATGGAGGGATTGACCGGCTATATTTACCGTAACGCATATCAGAAATATTTTCATGATATCGACCGGTACTTCACTCCGTTTATCACAAATAAAAAACTGGATTTTAAAGTGAAAAAGGACATTGATCCTGAGCATAATCAGGGTATGGAAGTTGTTCCGCAGATCCTGACAAATCAGCCGGACGATTTTATTTCGATTGTAAACCAGTTGAAGCAATATGGTTATGATGAGGTGAATTTAAACCTCGGCTGTCCGTCCGGAACGGTGGTGGCAAAAAACAGAGGGGCTGGATTTCTTGCAGTACCGGATGAGCTGGACAGTTTTCTTGATAAAATTTTCAATGCATGTGACTGCAAAATCTCCATCAAAACCAGAGTCGGAAAAGATTCGCCGGACGAGTGGGAGAATCTCCTTGCGATTTATGAGAAATATCCGTTATCGGAGTTGATCGTCCATCCAAGGATCCAGAAGGATTTTTATAAATATACGCCACGCATGGAAACCTATCAGTATGCAGCAGAGCACAGCAGACATTCGCTTTGTTTCAATGGGGATATTCATTCGGTCGGGGCATACGGGCGGTTACGGCAGACATTTCCGGAAACAGAAAAAGTCATGCTTGGCAGAGGTATTTTGCAGGATCCGGGGCTGGTCGGAGAACTTCGGATGGCGGAGGCTCAGTTTGCGGCTAAAGATACGGGTACACTGGTTGGAAACAAAAAGTGCAATGTAGTGGACAAGCAGACACTCCGCGCATTCCATGATGATATCTGTGATGGTTACAAAGGCGTGATGTCCGGCGACCGCAACACGTTATTTAAAATGAAAGAACTCTGGTGCTATATGAGTAAGAGTTTCACGAATCCGGAGAAGTATCTCAAGAAGATCAAAAAGACGGAACGCCTTGCAGAGTACTATGTGATCGTGGATACACTGTTCCGGGAGCAGGAACTGCAGCAGGAGTGGTCATAGATCAAGTTTCAGATAAATCTCATCACGTTCATCCTGGCTGATTCCGAGATAATGCTGGGTGATGCGGTAGGAGGAATGATTATAAATATCCATTAAAAGTGCTGGCGGAGTTCCCTGTTTCCATGCATGGTAACCAAATGTTTTTCTGAGGGAATGACAACTGATGCAGTCTTCTTGTGTGGTGTGAACTGCGGCAGTTTTGACGATCCGGTATGCCTGCGAGCGGTTGAGCGGTTTTTCGTGACAGGTTGTTTTCGTGAAAATATATTCGCTTTCCTCCGGGGACCGCTCATTGAAATATGCCTGTAGTGCATCCTTTGCAGTGGCATTTAAAAGAACATTGTTTCGTTTTCCAGTTTTTTGTTCGTGGATCAAAATATGGTCGTAAAAGCTTTGGAATTGGAAGTTGTATACAGATGACCATTTTAAAGATAATAGATCACCAATACGGAGTGCGGTATTTAAACCGAGGACAATGAGTGTATAATTGCGGACATTCGGTTTTTCATCTGCATAATACATACGGAATGAATATAACTCGTCCTCTTTTCTGATTGGCTGCGTGGTTCCCATGAGAATTACCTCCTGAAATTCATGATAAATTGTGCAGTTTCTGCACTTTGACATCCACAGTTATATCCCAAAATGACTGTATATACAACGTATAAATCGTGAGTAAACAAAAAAATGCAACATTTCTTACAGAAATGTTGCATTTTTTTGTTTACAAGTTCTATATCGGATATTCATTCGGAAACTTTACCCCTGAAATAAAATTTTTTATCAGATTTTCTCATGAACAGATTTTCTCATGATTTTTATTACCTGTTTTCCTTCCAACATTTTTTGGTATGACCGCACCTTGGAAAATACAGCTGAAAACGGAAAAGTATTTTTATTTGCAGATACATTATTTAACAATGAAAATCCGCATGTTTCATGTCGAAAATGCAACATTTCTGTAAGTTATGTTGCAAAAAAATCATGGATGTGATTACAAAAAACGTAAGTGTGCAGGGAGGTAACAGATTGCTCAAACTTTCATTAAAACAGGGTGAATATTTAAACATTGGCGATAATATCCGCGTGGTATATGCCGGAGGCGCCGGAAATCATATCAGACTTCTGGTGGACGCACCGAGAGATGTCAATATTGCCCGGAATAAAACAGAAACAAACCCGGAGCGTAGGAAAGATACCTATTATGCTGAGCCGGGAATTTCCAGAGAAGCACAGGCGGAGATTAAAAAGATTTTATGGAATGAACGCATGAAAGCAGAGGCAAAAAGAGATGCAGAAAAGATGAAAGAGTAGTTTTTGCATCACACAATCATCTGGTAATAGGCAGGGCAAAACCCGGGACGCCCTGTTTGTTATAAATAAGCCCGGGGAACGGATTCCCCGGAGAAAAAACATAATAGCTCATCAAAAAGATGAGACAAGGAGGATTATATTATGGTAGTACAACACAACATGCAGGCAATGAATGCCAACAGAATGTTAAACATCACAACAGGAGCACAGAGCAAATCCACAGAGAAATTATCTTCTGGTTACAGAATCAACCGTGCAGCAGATGATGCAGCAGGATTAACCATTTCTGAAAAAATGAGAAAACAGATCCGTGGTCTTGATCAGGCTTCCACAAACGCTCAGGACGGTGTATCTTCTGTACAGACAGCCGAGGGTGCTTTGACAGAAGTTCACTCCATGTTACAGAGAATGAATGAGTTGGCAGTTCAGGCAGCTAACGGAACAAACTCTAAAGAGTCTGACCGTCAGGCAATCCAGGATGAGATTGACCAGTTAACAACAGAGATCGACCGTGTTGCTGAGACAACCAAGTTTAATGAGATTTACTTATTAAAGGGTGATTCCAACGGCGGCACAAAAAATGTGTTTATGAAAGGTCATGATGCAGGCTTAAAGGGAACATTAACAGACAGTGCAAAATCTGCAACTTTTGTTATGGATGACCTGAAAGCAGGAGATAAGGTTACAATTGCTGGTAAAGAGTATTCGATTGGTTCCACAGAGGCAGATGTCAAGAAACTCATTGTTGATCCGGGTGCTGGTAAATCATCAACAGTTAAAATTGATGGAACAGAGTATAAACTTAATCATACAGGTGGTAATTTAGAAATCCTAAAAGATGGAAATAAAGTAACAAAAGCAGATGTAGGTATTACCACAGGTACTACTACAGATCCTGCGAGTTTAGATGAATTTAAGGGATTAGTGAAAGCTGGTTCAGTAGTAGAGGTAGACGGGAAAAAATATACGGTTATGACGGATGCGAATACTGATAACATTGATGATGATGACAGTTCCGTAATTACCAAAGATAAAGCAGAAGAAAAAATTCAAGCCGAATTAACCGCAGCAAATAATATTGGAACAGTTGATGAAGCAGCAACAGTAGCAAAAACAGCAGCAAATGGAAAAACAACATATACTATTACAAAAGGTTACGCAACTGTAGCTGATACTTTATCCTTCAACTTACATGTCGGAGCTGACGCTGATATGACAAATAAGATTACAGTTGACATTGATACAATGAATTCTGCAAATCTTGGAATCAAAGGCTTGAATGTAACAGACGCTACCGGAACAGCTGCTACTTATGCAGTAGATGCAATTTCTGATGCTATCGCAAAGGTTTCTTCTCAGAGATCTGCTCTTGGTGCTGTACAGAACAGATTAGAGCATACGATCGACAACTTAGACAACATTGTTGAGAACACAACAACTGCTGAATCCCGTATCCGTGATACAGATATGGCAGAAGAGATGGTTGAGTACAGCAAGAACAACATTCTTGCACAGGCTGGACAGTCTATGCTTGCACAGGCTAATCAGTCTACTCAGGGTGTACTTTCTCTGTTACAGTAATTGAAAATTACAGCATAAATAACAAAAAGAGCTCACACAGGCAATGTCATTAAGTTAAGAATTTTGACATAATTATAAAACACATCATATTTGCAATTGTTTGATAAATATGATGTGTTTTTTTCTTTTGTCTATTTTGCAGCACAACAAAAAGACAGATTGTTTATCTGTCAAAAAAAACTTATAATTATCTATGATTAAGCCACTCTATATAGAAAGCTTACAGATGCCTGGGGTTTGACTTTGCGAGGGTCTTTTCGACCAGGTCTTACTGGTAATACATGCTTTTCTATTAGGTTAATCACATCAGGTGGACTAAGATTGCGTTTATTACGGAGATATTCTCTACAAATATAAATGGCGACTGTAAAGTTCACCTGTTTTGTTTTATCATTGTTTTTCATTTGTTTTATTACATGTGTTGTTATTAATTCACAATAGTTATACAAAAGTAATCGCGCATATATTTCTTGTTTAATAAAATCTGGTTTTCGTGCATGGAAACTTGTTAATCCTATGGCATATTTTAATTCTCTGAATGAAGTTTCTATTCCCCATCTCAAATGATAGATTTCCTTTATTTTTTTTACATCAAAAATATTTCTATCAAGATTTGTAATTATTATTTCATAAGAATTAGACCCTATAGGAAATCTAATAATACGAAATGATAATTCGTATGTTTTATCACTTTTTCGTGGAAGATAATCAAACACTTGATTTACAGGCATCCACTTATAGCCTGCATTTTTTGTGGTCTTTGTATTTTTCCTTGAAAAAATCTGAGTGATATCTATATCAAACTCATCATTTGGAGGAAGATTTAACCCAGATGCAATTCCATTACTATTTTTATCTTTGACACGTATAGCGAATTTCCATCCTTTTTCAATTGCATGTGCAAAAATGTTATAGTTTTCATATCCTCTGTCAGCAACAAGAATAACATTCTCTAGTTTCGATCTGTCAATCATTGTTGCACATGCTCTAAACTCGTTGTAATCCGCTGCTGTTTGCACTAAAACATCGGTGTATATACGATTCAAAACATCATAAAAGGCATTCAGATGTAGTTTATTAACAATTGAACCATGCTGATTACGTTCCCAAAAAGTTTCTGGATCCTTTTGATTGGCTGCAATGGTCAAGTTACTTCCATCACATGCAATTAAACGATAACCATGATAATTATTAGTAGTTGGAAGGTTGTCATCCGTAAAAGATTTAAACAAATATTCAAAAGCCTCTGGAAGTACTTTTGAACGTTGTTGCGTAAATGCTGACACAGACGGAGTATTTTTGTTAAAATCAAAGAAATCAAGTAGTTCTTTACTCATAGTAGCTCCACCCGAATTCATCATGATTCCTATAAAAGTTTTGAAATCAATTTTCCGTTTTCGAGAGAAATCGACATTGGGGTTTCGAAGAAATAAACATGGATTGTTAGCTAATTCCGAAATATGATTCTTTAGAGAATCTGAAACTTGATTAATATAATTGCTCATATGCGTTACCTCCTTGCAATCAAGATGTTCTTAATTACAAGGGCCGCTTTCGCTACCTCATTATCATTCAATAGCGAAAGCGGCCGCACATTTCGAATCATATGTCAAGCATTTATTACAAAATAAAAAGACCCTAGCATCATTTCTGATGCTAAGATCTTGATTGGTCATCTTAACTTAATGACATTGCTCACACAGGAGCTCTTTTTGTTATTTTAAGGGAATGATTCATTTAAAATTTATTGTAGTTTTTTTACCTCATCTAGAGACAGCCCGGAAATAGCAGCAATTTTTTCAAGTGAGAACTCCTGTAATTTGAGCATGCGTTTTGCAGTTTCGATAGAATTTAGAAAAGTACCACGTTCTATACCATACTTTTCGCCCTCGGAGAAACCAGTCTCATGTCCATGCTTTTCGCCTTCAGAGAAACCAGCCTCATGTCCATATTTTTCACCCTCAGAGAAACCAGCTTCATATTCTGCTTTCCGTAATTTCTTCTCTTCCAATTCTTTATCATACTCAAAGATACTCATACTGATGACCTCGTTTCGGTTTCGGGTAAGAAATTCAGCCAGAATCCCTTCCCGGATACATTCGTCTACAGCAAAATCCGTTCCACGTCATATCCATCATCCGTCAATTCTAAAATTGCAATGCCTTTTCCATCTCCGCGGTCAGCCCCGGCGCTGCCCGGATTGATAAAAACTTTTCCGTAGCGGTCGTAGTGCGTGAATACATGGGTATGTCCGAAAATTATAAAATCCGCATCCGTGAGATCAAAAGGCAGGTCAGATTTGTTATGGACAAGATAAAATAATTTTCCCCCGATCGGTACGGAGACAAACTCATGCAGGTAGGATGCCCACTCACCGTGGTCACAGTTCCCGCGTACTGCATACATCGGAATGCCGCAGTTTAAGAATCTGTTATAGGTACGTTCATTGTCAAAATCTCCGGTGTGAATGAGATAATCACAATTTTTGATATGGTCAAATAATTCTTTACGGCATACACCGTGTGTATCGGAAACTAATGCAATTTTCATGAATCAGACCTCGCTTCGTTTGCTTGTAATTTTTTCACTTCGTCAAAGGGCAGACCTGTGATCGCAGCAATTTTTTCGAGTGAGAACTCCTGTAATTGAAGCATGCGCCTGGCAGTTTCGATAGAATTTAGTTCTATACCATGCTTTTCGCCCTCAGAGAAACCAGCCTCATGTCCATACTTTTCACCCTCAGAGAAACCAGCTTCATATTCTGCCTTTCTCAATTTTTTCTCTTCCAATTCTTTATCATACTCAAAGATACTCATACTGATGACCTCATTTCGGTTGCGGGTAAGAAATTCGGCTAAAATCCCTTCCCTGACACACTCGTCTACGGCACGTTCCACGGCCTGATCTAAAGACATATCCGCTGCATAGTGTCGTACTCTGGCAACATACTGCGCATATTCGTTTAATGTATTGCAATGCTGCATTAACTCTGCATTGTGTCCCTCATTGACATTTAAAACCGTGACAATCAATTCGAGTTTTGGTTCATCTGACAAATGTTCAAATGCCGAGGAGAGCCGAAGCTCTGCGCAGTCGGGAACTGCCGTCGAACCATTATAAAACTCGATAAAATTTGGTGCAGGAATTTTTTGCAGAGTCGAAGAATAAAGAGATTTCTTATTCACGAGTTTCTGATATTCACTGCAAATATAAAACAGATCACGAAGAGGCATATTGACTGCTGAGTTTCTGGATACTTTGTTATGGTTTCGTTTGTGTTTTGCCATAGGCTTCCTCCTGATTGGTGAGACAGCTCTTAAATAATACTGTCTTGGCAGGAGAATAAATATATTCTATATCTGATTTCTTTCGTCTCCTGCTTTTAAATTCGTTAATGGGTAATTAAAAGCATAGATACGAACGAACAACGCAGATCATTGGGGATAATCTGACGTTTCCAGAATATAGATGGTATAACGCCATAAAGATTTTGTAAAATATGCTTTGGAATATTATAACATAAACATTGGAAACAAAACAAGAATTTTTATGTATTACGTGCGCTAGTTTTATATGAATGATATAATGACTATATCTCTACAGCGATATAGATTTAACGATGGTGAGGAACAGATGGAAAAGATTATTTATCATGGCTCAGACCATATAATTTTAAAGCCAGAATATGGAAAAGAAAATTTCTCAAATGATTATGGAAGAGGATTTTATTGTACGGAAAGTATTATGTTGGCAAAGGAATGGGCATGTGCAAAGAATACAGACGGCTACGCCAATCAATATAGACTGCATATGGATCAGCTATCGCTGCTTAACCTGAATGAATCAAAGTATCATATTTTAAACTGGCTGGCAGTACTGACACACTATCGGAGTTATTGGCAGCAGAAAAGTATTGCAGAACAAGCAAAAGAATATCTTCAGAAGCATTTCTTTGTAGATATATCGCAATATGATGTTGTGACAGGATATCGTGCTGATGATTCCTACTTTTCTTTTGCACAGGATTTTATTATGGGAGTGATTTCACTTACACAGCTAGAGGAAGCGATGCATCCTGGTAAACTAGGGGAGCAAATCGTGTTGAAGAGTGAAAAAGCATTTTCTCAGTTAGAATTTATTGACAGTGAAGAAGCGGAAGCAGAAGAATTTTTTCAGAAGAAGGTGCAGAGAGACAGAGAGGCAAGAAAAGAATACCGCAGAGCCAGAACGGGTAAGGCATCAGTGGATGATATTTATATGATCGATATCATGAGAAGGGGGATGGAGAATGAGGACTTTCGCATACGATGAAGAATATGTTACGCTGGCACAACGTGTCATGGGAGATATGTTAGATTATGCAGTCAATACTTTAAATTATGAACTGCAAAACTTTTATCGGATGTTTCTTATTAGTGGCATTGCAAGACAGTTTGAGATTGGTAATCCGGCTTATGTGGCAGGCAGGAACGGTTGTGAAGTAGCTAAGGAAGTGATTGTTTTAAGTGGATTGGTTATGCCGGAGGCTGAAGATTTGATGTATCTGGATAAGTCTCCGGAGTATTGGACAGGCTGGGCACTTGCTTATTATCAGTGGAAGTCAGGACAGTCTTTTCGTCAAATTGACCATGCAGTATCAATTGACACTGTGTGTGCCATGTATGATCCGCTTCATGAGGCTGATATAGAGAAGTTTGTTTACATTATGAATGAAAAATTAGAGCAACAGGATGTGTCAAGACTTCGCAGACTGCGGACTTATGCAAAACTTTCACAGCGGCAGCTGGCAGAAGCGGCAGATGTGCCTGTACGGCAGATACAGCTTTTTGAGCAGGGAGAACGGGATATTAATAAGACACAGGGAATGACATTGCTGAAGCTATCACGGGTGCTAAAGTGCAGACCGGAGGAATTGCTGGCATATGTGGATTGTTTGTGAAAAATTACCTATTGAAAATATTTGCCACTCATAGTACAATGCAATTGTTATATGACTGACGGAAATAGTGGGGGTTACCACGTGAAGTATAACAAAAGAATGCCGACCGTCTGGGCGAAGAGTCCAGACGTGCGGTTCTTTTTATTTTTAGGGTAAATTTTCCAAAAAATCCCATCAGCATGAGAAAGGAACCACTCATTGTATTTTTTCGAATACTTACCGGAAAAAGCGCGCGTGACTCTTGACAAAAGATGAAAGTTAGGATAGCCTAACCGTGGTTAGAAAAGACTAACCATGCATCAATCAAAAATCAGAATGAGCATCATAACACAGATGTTATGAACCATGCAAGGCCACACGGTGGCAGAAGGAGAGAAAAATGCAGACAGAATGGAGAAGCTTCCAGGGCGGAGCCTGGGAAACAGAAGTAAATGTAAGAGATTTTATTCAGAAGAATTATCATCCATATGATGGGGATGATTCCTTCTTAGAGGGACCAACACAGGATACCACCGATCTCTGGGATCAGGTATTAGAACTTTCCAGACAGGAGAGAGAAGCCGGCGGAGTGCTGGATATGGACACAAAGATCATTTCCACGATCACTTCCCATGGTCCGGGTTATTTAGATAAAGAGAAAGAGAAGATTGTCGGTTTCCAGACGGACAAGCCTTTCAAACGTGCTCTCCAGCCTTACGGCGGTATCCGTATGGCGATCAAGGCGTGCGAGGACAATGGATACAAAGTCGATCCTGAAGTGGTAGAGTACTTTACAACACACAGAAAAACTCACAATGCCGGAGTATTTGACGCTTACACACCGGAGATGAGAGCGTGCAGAAGCGCACATATCATCACTGGACTTCCGGATGCATACGGACGAGGACGTATTATTGGTGACTACAGAAGACCGGCACTTTACGGTGTAGACCGTCTGATCGAGGACAAAAAAGAGCAGCTGAACAACACACGTACCATCATGTACTCAGATGTGATCCGTGAGAGAGAAGAGTTATCCGAGCAGATCCGTGCGCTGGAAATGTTAAAGAAACTGGCAGAAATTTACGGCTGTGATATTTCGAAACCTGCAAATAATGTATTAGAGGCAACACAGGCTGTCTATTTTGCATATCTTGCAGCAGTAAAAGAGCAGAACGGTGCGGCAATGTCCTTAGGACGTACCTCCACTTTCTTGGATATTTATGCAGAGCGTGATCTCGCAGAGGGAACATTTACCGAAAAAGAGATCCAGGAGATCATCGACCAGTTCGTGATGAAACTTCGTCTTGTAAAATTTGCGCGTACACCGGAATACAACACGATTTTTGCCGGCGATCCAACCTGGGTAACAGAGTCTATCGCAGGAATTGGTGTGGATGGAAGACATATGGTTACAAAAATGTCTTACCGTTACTTAAACACCTTGAACAACATCGGGGCAGCACCGGAACCAAACATGACCGTACTCTGGTCTGTAAAACTGCCGGAAAACTTCAAAAAATTCTGTGCCGAGACATCTATCAAACACTCTGCAATCCAGTATGAGAATGATGATATTATGCGTGTTGTCCATGGTGATGATTACGGAATCGCATGCTGTGTATCTTCTATGAGAATCGGTAAGGAAATGCAGTTCTTCGGTGCGCGAGCAAACCTCGCAAAATGCCTGCTTTATGCGATCAATGGCGGTGTCGATGAGATGACAGGAAAACAGGTCGGACCGAAATACCGTCCGATTACATCCGAATACTTAGATTACGATGAAGTATGGGATAAATACAAAGATATGATGAAATGGTTAGCAGGAGTGTATGTGAACGCATTAAATATCATTCACTACATGCATGATAAATACTGCTACGAAAAATTAGAGATGGCATTACATGACAAAAATGTGAGAAGATGGTTTGCAACCGGTATTGCAGGATTTTCTGTAGTAGCAGACTCCCTTTCTGCGATCAAATATGCAAAAGTAAAACCAATCCGTGATGAGAATGGTGTGACCGTTGACTTTGAGATTGAGGGAGATTTCCCGAAATATGGAAATGACGACGATCGTGTTGACGAGATCGCAAAACAGGTGCTCCACACCTTTATCGGATATGTAAAAGGAAACCACACCTACCGTGGCGGTATCCAGACAACATCGATTTTGACCATTACATCCAATGTTTCCTATGGTAAAAATACAGGAGCAACACCGGATGGAAGAAAGAAAGGTGTAGCATTTGCTCCGGGTGCAAACCCGATGCATGGACGTGATACCCATGGTGCGGTTGCATCTCTGGCATCTGTCGCTAAACTGCCATTTATGGATTCACAGGATGGTATTTCCAATACATTTACCATTGTACCGGATGCACTGGGCAAAGATGAGGCAGCACAGGAGAACAATCTTGTTGCAATGTTAGACGGCTATGTTGTCAAAGGCGGACATCACTTGAACGTAAACGTTTTAAATCGTGACACATTATTGGATGCACAGAAACATCCGGAACTGTATCCACAGCTTACCATCCGTGTATCAGGATATGCGGTCAACTTTATCAAACTGACAAAAGAACAGCAGGATGAAGTGATCGCACGTACCTTCCACGAGCGGATGTAGTGCAACAGGTGCGTTTTGCGAATGGCGCGTGTGAGCGTTATTCATAGAAAAAGGAGAACAACATGGGAAAAATTCACTCGTTAGAAACATTTGGCACAGTGGACGGTCCGGGCGTACGGTTTGTCGTTTTTTTTCAGGGCTGTCCAATGCGCTGCCAGTATTGCCATAATCCCGATACATGGAAGATAGAGGATGGGGAAGAAATGACAGCGGATGAGATCATAGACCGTTTCGAGCGCAACCGTTCTTTCTATCAGACCGGGGGGATCACGGCAACGGGTGGAGAACCCATGTTACAGCTTGATTTTCTGACGGAACTTTTTACGAAGGCAAAGGAAAAGGGCATTCACACCTGTCTGGATACATCCGGAATTATGTTTCCAAAGAAACATACAGGAACAGATCAGATCAGTGAGAGAGAGATCAGCCTCACTGGAATAAGTGAAAACATGGCATCAGACAGAATGGAAAAGATAGAACAGCTCATGTCAGTAACAGACCTTGTCATGCTTGATATTAAGCATATCAACGATGAGGAACATCAGAAACTCACCGGGCAGTCGAACAGCAACATTCTTGCGTTTGCAAAGTATCTTGATTCGATCGGAAAGCCGGTCTGGATCCGTCACGTAGTCGTGCCTGGCATTACGTTTGATGAGAAAGAACTGACGGAACTTGGTCTGTTTTTAAAGACGCTCCGCAATGTGGAAAAACTGGAAGTCCTTCCATATCATTCTATGGGAAAGGTCAAGTACGACAACCTTGGCATGGATTATGTCTTAAAAGATACGCCGCAGCTTACCAAAGCAGAAGCAAAGGAAGCGGAACACATCATCCGGGCAGCAATGGAACAATAGCAGGAGAAGTAAGTTTTATGAAAAACATTTTTTTTGAAGAAAAGTATTTACAGATTTCTTTTTTTGCGATTTAATAAGAAGCAGGTATAGAGTTCCAAAGAAGAAAGGATGAAAAAATATGAAAATCAAGAATATCAAAGATGTCGACGGATTTTTTAAAGTAATTGATTCCTGTGCCGGAAAAGTAGAATTGATCACAGGTGAGGGAGACAGATTAAACCTCAAATCAAAACTTTGCCAGTATGTTTCTCTGACAAGCTTATTAAAATCTGATGTAGAGATCCCGGAACTTGAAGTTGTAGCTTACGAGCCGGAAGATACAGAGAGAATCATCAAGTTTTTAATGACAAACTAGAAATGAACAGAAGCTGATCGTAAAAAAGCGGTCAGCTTTTTTTATTACATAGGAAATTACTTCCTATGTAATAAAAACGCTCCGCGAGGATGCCATGTTCTTATTTTCTTCTCTTTACAACATGCTATGACGGTTGCAATTCACGGCATGAAATAGTACAATAAATCGTCTTAAAAATGGAATAATAATGTTAGTATATAGCGAAAGGAATTAGGATGTCAAAAATAGAGTTTCACGAAATTACATTAGATGATAAGGCATGGATGGATGCCAGATTTCAGGAAGATGACAGAAATGCATGCGAGTATACGTTTGCCAATAATTTTGTCTGGCGGAAGGTGTATCATGTTGAAGTTGCAGAAAAATATGGGTGTGCGATCATTCGTTTTGAGGAGGAAGGAGTGGTGATGTATTCCTATCCGATCGGGGCAGGTGACCGCAAGAAAGTGATCGATGAACTGATAGAAATCTGCAGGGAGGAAGAGCGTCCGTTGATCATGAGCCCGTTGAGCGAAGCAGACAGGGAGCAGATGCTTACATGGTATCCGGAACAGTTTTTGATCCAGGGAGACCGGAACGATTATGATTACATTTATTCCAGAGAAAAATTAGCAACGCTTGCGGGAAAAAAGATGCATGGCAAGAGAAATCATATTGCGAGATTTCAGGATGAGGATGACTGGTGCTATGAGGAACTGAATGATTCCAATATAGAAGAATGCCGCAATATGACATACACATGGATCAAAATGAGGGCAGAGAAATGGAATGAAGAGATGGAACTTGAGATGTCAGTGCTTCATGAGGCATTTGACCATAGAAAAGAACTCGGGCTTGTTGGTGGGATTATCCGGAAGGCAGGACAGATTGTTGCATTTTCTATCGGGGAACCGTTAAACAGTGACACTTATGTTGTCCACTTCGAAAAAGCATTTCCGGATATGCAGGGCGCATATCCGATGATCAACCAGCAGTTTGTTTTACATGTGTGTGAAGATTATACTTATGTAAACCGCGAGGAGGATACGGGGGATCCGGGACTGCGAAAGGCTAAGATGTCCTATTATCCGGAAATCCTGCTGAAAAAATATGTGGCGATTTCAAGTGATGTCATTTTTGCAGATAAGGACAGAAACAGGGAAGAAATCCACAAAATATGGGAGACCTGTTTTGGTGACGAGGCGGAACTGGTAGATTTTTATCTGGATAAACGGATGACAGAGGATAATATGCTGCTCATCTGTCAGGATGGGCATGCGGTTTCCATGGCAAGCTTTTTAGATATCAATATCAGGGATGGTGAGGAGTGGAAGCCGGCGAAGTATGTATATTCAGTGGCAACGCTCCCGGAATACCGTGGCAGAGGTTATGCAGCGAAGATCTTAAAGAAGGCAGAAGAGATTTTTAATATGCCATTGGTGTTAGTCCCGGCGGAAAAAGAGCTTGTTGGCTATTACCGTAAGGTTGGGTTCACAGAGGCGTATCCATCGGAGCGTTTACTGGAAAAACAGGATGTGCCGGAACTTTTTGCAGCGGAATTAAACAGTTATTCTGTGGAGGAGATCACTGCGGCAGAATATAAAAGAATCCGGGAGCAGAAATTGATGAGAGATGGTTTTATTGCATGGGATGAGGCGGCAATCCGTTTTGCGATGGATTTTAACTGTTTCTGTGGCGGAAGAACGGTGAAGGTAGTGTGGAGCGATGATATTTTCAGAGACGAGAGTGCAGAAGACGCTGATATTTTAATGTACTGCCCGGAGAATGGGACGCTGCACATTATCGAAACGACACTGGGTGAAGAACAGTTTGAGGAACTTCTGCCGGAACTTATGGCGCAGACAAAAACAAAACGTCTGGTATATGACAGAAAGGGTATCATGGTGCTTTCTTCTGATGACCAGGACAGGCAGGAAAGACTGCTTGCAGATGGTTATTTTGCGCTGTCGCTGGCGTAAAGACCAATCTGAAATTCTGAAATTTTCAGAAATTATATAAAATATATAAAAAGTTTTCGGTTTAAGACAAAAAAATGTTGATAATGTATAAAAACATGCTATAATAAAGTCATGATATAAATAAGCATTCAGAAAGCTATCTGGCATAGCATGGAATTGGATCATTATATCAAATAAGCGACAAAGGGGTTGGACATCATGAGAATTAAGATTACAGGAAGAAACATCGAATTGACAGAAGGACTGAAAGCCGCAGTGGAGGACAAGCTGAATAAGCTTGAGAAGTATTTTACTCCGGACACAGAAGTGAATGTAACATTGAGCGTAGAGAAGGAACGCCAGAAAGTTGAAGTTACGATTCCAATGAAAGGAAGTTATATCCGTTCCGAACAGGTAAGCAGTGATATGTATGTATCCATTGATCTGGTAGAGGAAGTCATTGAACGTCAGCTTAAAAAGTATAGAACAAAACTTGTAACAAAGCAGCAGAATGCAGCAGCAGTTTTCAAACAGGATTTTCTGGATGAGAAGTCAGAGGATGATGAAGAGATTAAGATCATCAGAACCAAGAAGTTTGATATGAAACCAATGTATCCGGAAGATGCTTGTGTAGAGATGGAATTATTAGGACATGATTTCTATGTATTCATCAACGCAGAGACAGAGGATGTCAATGTTGTTTATAAGAGAAAAGGCAATACTTACGGATTGATTGAGCCGGAATATTAAAAGTGATATCAGAGGAGAGCGGGCAGCTCTCCTCTTTTTAGGTTTAGCATGAAATTACTGTAAAGTGCCGGTATACAGGATGGATATGCCGAGCTGATTTTTCTGTAAAATCAGGAAAACGTGCGGAAAAAGCGAATTGTGCTGCAGATACCGGTGGCGTATAATGGAATTACTTCATGTGTAGTAACTTTGAGAGAGATGGAGAAAAAATTTTTTGATATTTTAAGAATTGTACAGAAAAATCCGGTATTCGGAAAAACGTTAATGTGCGGCGGTATGTTAGATGAAAAGCGCATGGAAATCCTATATGAGATTCTCTATGCGATTGACAGGGGGGAGCTTACGGATACCAGAAATGACATCTTTCAGTATGGCAGTCTGATCGGAAAAAAGGACTTACTGGCAAGACAGATTTTTTTGTGTTTATTGATTCTCTTAGATGAGCAGGAACAGATGATCAGGAAATGATTTGCAGATCGTAATAACAAAAGATTTTTTACAAAAGAGTTCTGTGTAAGGCACAGAATTGCCGTGTGGATTTTTAGATGGAAAAAGAGTCTGTAGTTCGGCTCAGAATAACAAGGGAGGAGAAAGTATTACTACACAAGGGGAGAGTTTTTAGAATGGTCTTACCGGATGTTCCGGTGAGACTATTCTTTTTTTATCTTGTCACGAGTTAGAAAAAGGGTTACTATAATAAAGATTTGATAAGCAGACATATAATGTTAAAAAGTTGGAGCAAAATCCAAAATAAAGTCAGAATAGAGGAGATTACACCATGAATATTGTTGTTTTAGCAGGTGGTTTAAGTACAGAGAGAGATGTGTCTTTCAAGACGGGGGATATGGTATCCAAAGCACTTCGTGAGAATGGACATAATGTTATTTTACTGGATGTTTTTATGGGATACAGTGACAAAGAGGAAAATCTGACCGGAATTTTTGACCGCACAGAGGAAGTCAGCGTACAGGTAAAGGATATCCCGGAAACAGCACCGGATCTTGCAAAGGTAAAAGCGTCAAGAAAAGACCAGTCGGACTGCTTCTTCGGACCGAATGTCATCAACATGTGCCGCATGGCGGATATTGTTTTCATGGCATTACACGGAGAAAACGGAGAGAATGGCAAGATTCAGGCAGCTTTTGATCTGTTTGGAATCAAGTATACCGGAACCGGTTATTTGAGCAGTGCGCTTGCAATGGATAAGGGAATGGCAAAACAGCTATTTATTGCTGGTGGAATCCCGACACCACAAGGTATTTCCATGAAGAAAGAGAACCGGAAAGATTCTGCAAAAGAACTTGGCTTAAAGCTTCCATGTGTTGTAAAACCATGCTGTGGAGGTTCCAGTATCGGTGTTACGATCGTGCGCACAGAGGATGAATTCAAGAGCGCTTTGGATGAGGCGTTCAAATGGGAAGATAACCTCATCATTGAGGAGTATGTAGAGGGACGTGAGTTTTCCATCGGCGTTATTGACTATAAGGCGCTTCCGGTCATTGAGATCGCACCAATTCAGGGATTCTATGATTACAAGAATAAGTACAAAGCAGGCAGTGCAGTTGAAACCTGTCCGGCAGAATTACCGGAAGAGATCACAAAGCGGATGCAGCATTACGCAGAGCGCGTGGCAGAGGTGTTAGGACTGGATACTTACTCCCGCTCGGATTTCTTATTAAATAAGAATAACGAAATTTACTGCCTGGAAGCAAACACACTTCCCGGCATGACACCGACAAGCCTTCTTCCACAGGAAGCAGGCGTTCTGGGAATCAACTTTAATCAGTTATGTGAGAAGCTGATTGAGATTTCCTTAAAAAAATATGAGAAATAATGATGAATGACATATCGCCACCAGTTTTGCAGAACCGGTGGCAGTTTGTTCTATAATAACAGGAGCATGATATGAAAAATATGACCTTAGAGCATATCGCAGCAGTCTGCGGCGGTACTTACATAGGAAATGAAGCGGATAAAACGCGTGAGATCCAAGGAGCAGTGATCGACAGCCGCCTTGTGGAAAAAGATTACTTATTTATCCCGGTACGTGGAGAAAAGGTGGACGGACACAGTTTCATCCCATCAGTTTTTGAAAAAGGAGCACTGGCAGTGCTCTCTGAAGAGAAGTTGGAGGATCCGGCAGGTCCATGCATTCTCGTGGAAAACACCTTAGATGCGATGAAGAAGATCGCAGCAGATTACCGCAGAGGTCTGGATATTAAAGTAGTCGGAATCACAGGAAGCGTTGGAAAAACGAGCACTAAAGAGATGATCGCATCTGTTCTGGCACAGAAATATAACGTGTTAAAAACAGAGGGAAACTTGAATAACGAGATCGGACTTCCACTCACGATTTTTAAAATCCGGGAGGAACATCAGGTGGCTGTGCTTGAGATGGGAATTTCCGAGTTTGGTGAGATGGACCGGTTATCCACAATGGCAAACCCGGACATCTGCGTGATCACGAACATCGGACTCTGCCATCTGGAAAATCTCATCACAAGAGATGGAATCTTAAAGGCAAAGACAGAGAGTTTTGCGCATCTGACACCGGATGGAATTGCGGTATTAAACGGAGATGACGACAAGCTCTGCGATAAGAAAGTTGTCAATGGAAAACCGGCAGTGTTCTATGGTATCGAAAAGGCTGCCAAAGTGGCTGAAACAGAGGAAGGAACTAAGACGCTTGCCGAGAAAACGGTTTACGCAACGAATGTAGAGGCAGTTGACCTGACCGGAACAAAAGCAGCGATCCATTATCCGTCGAAAGAGACAGGCGGGGAAGTGACGATGGAAGTCACGATTCCAATCGCCGGAGAACACAATGTATACAATGCGCTGGCAGCGGTGAGCGTGGCAAGAGAATTAGGGCTGACCTGTGACGAGATGAAGCGCGGGATTGAATCAGTGCAGACGATCGGCGGCAGAAGTAATCTGATCCACAAAAATGGCATTACGATCATCGACGACTGCTACAATGCAAATCCGGTTTCCATGAAAGCATCCATCGATGTATTGTCCAACGCACCGGGCAGAAAAATCGCGGTACTCGGAGATATGGGCGAGCTTGGCGCAGAGGAAAAACAGCTTCACTATATGGTTGGAGAACATTTTGCAGGAAAAGGAATTGACGCACTTTACTGTGTGGGAACACTCTCGCAGGAGATCGCTAAAGCAGTGCGTACATGCAGCAGCAAGACGGAAGTCCATCATTATGAGGACAAAGCAGACCTGATCAAAGACCTTGTCAAAGAGGTACAGAGCGGTGATACAGTGCTTGCGAAAGCGTCACATTTTATGGGATTCCCGGAGATTGTGAAGGAATTGACGAAGTAAAAATAGGAATGTCCGATGCGACACGCCAAAACCCCCAGTGCCGAAACACTGGGGGTTTTCAAAATAGATTATTTTATGTTCTAATATGGTCTGACAGATACCTAAATCATAGATTTATTTTTCTCTAACATCTCAGCAATCACATTCTGACAGTAAGCTCCGATTTTTTTCTTCTGTTCCTTATCCAGCTCGTTCGGATAAATTGGTTTTCCGTATTCTACAATTACATGTGCTTTTTTGACACGAGGCATATGAGCCTCCAACACATCTGCGGAGTTCGTGATCGCCATCGGGATAATCGGACAACCACTCTTTTCCGCAATCTTGAAACTTCCCTCTTTGAATGGGAGCATCAGATCGTCCGTTTTATTTCTTGTGCCTTCCGGGAAGATACACATGGAAATTCCATTCTTTACATTGTCGATTCCGGCAAGGATCGTTTTTAACGCTTCTTTTACATTCTCACGGTCGATAAACAGACAGTGCAGACGCCGCATCCAGGTGCGCAGCAACGGCACTTTTTCCATATCCTTTTTCGCAATGTAGCCGGTGAGACGCGGGCAGCGTGCATAGGTGATGATAATATCGAAATAGCTTCTGTGGTTTCCGATGTATAAGACCGCCTGATCTTTCGGGACATTTTCTTCACCGATGACGGTCACTTTCGTTCCACAGATAAATAAAATCACACGGAATGCCCACTGCACCATGCGAAGCTGGCCTAAGTCGGCAGCCTGTTTGTTGAATTTTGCAATGATCCATTCCACGCCGAGCACCGGGATTCCGATGATGAGGTAGAGAATTGCAAAGAGTAATGCAAGGATTAATCTTATCATAAGGAAAATTCCTTTCTACTTAATAAAATGTTTTATAGATAATTACGAAACTCCTCCTATTCTTCTTTTAATTGTTCAAAATCAACAAAAACATTCAAGACACGCTCTCGCTATGTGTCACTCGCAACGATTCCCCAATGTCTTTCATGTCTTTTGTTGATTTTTCACAATATAATTTAGGTTTTCAGGAGTTTCGTAATTGTCTATAAAATTTAAAAAAATACGATGATACATATTACACTGAAATATCAGCCTCATCTCATTATAAGGGTTGGGGAAGAGAAAAACAACTCATAAATTAGGAATATAGAAAGGTATGCCGGCATATAATGGTATAAGAGGTTACTGGAATGAGGTACGGGTGAACAGTAACTATAAGAGCAAAAATGCTGTGCCGCAGGGCACGGAACTGGAGGCGGGTATGCAGACGAAAAGGAAAAAAAGCAGGTATGTTTTTTGGAAAACGGAGGTTCTTTTTACGACGCTTTTTTTTGCAGCACTTCTTTTTGCCGGATGCAGTGTGGAACAGACGAACCGGACAAAAATCAGTGATCTTGATTACACGATCGCCGCAGAGGCAGACATACCGGAAGAACTGCAAAATGATATTGAGGAGAAAAAGGCTGCAGATTTTAAAATGACGTACAAAGACAGCGAATTTTTATACATAGTAAGAGGCTACGGAGAACAGGAGACCGGAGGGTATAGTATCTGTATCCGCGATCTGTATCTGACATCGAATGCGATCATTTTTGATACGGAACTGATTGGTCCGCGCAAGGGGGAAACCATCAGTAAGAGCCCAAGTTATCCATATATTGTGGTGAAAGTGGAGCTGCGGGATGAGAATGTAGTGTTTGAGTAGATTTGTATGAAAAAACATTCAAAAATAGAGAAAAATTGCAAATATTCATGAATTTTGTGCAAAACACGCAAATCCGTTTGACAAAATTTTATTACAGTGCTAAAGTAAAGCGTGAAATAAGGAGGTAGAAAAATGCAACAGGCAGACATCAGTAAGGTACGTGCATCCGTACACCAGCAGTGTGGCAGTAAAGTTATGATCCAGCTTGATCGTGGGCGTAATAAGGTTGATATCCAGCAGGGCGTGATCCAGCATGCATATCCAAGTGTTTTCACGATATTGGTAAATGATGAGCGTGATGACAATCAACCTCAGTTATTATCCTTTAGTTACAATGATATTATTACAAAAGATATTCGCATGAAACTCTGCTAAGAAAGTGTGCAGATGGCTATTTTGTGAGCAAATAGTGATAAAAGCGTGTATAAAATTCCCTCTATTCGAATACAATGAAAAAAAGGATTTCGGATCGGGGGAATTTTTTTGCAGTTAAATAAAATAAAATTACATAGTTGCACGACATTTGCCAGTGCACAGAGCCAGATTACATTAGATGACGATTACAACGTGCCGGACTACCGGCCGGATATTGTGAAAGTGTTAAAAGAAAAGGGAGAACTTCATTTTGATGAGGTGAAGGCGGCAGCAGGCGCAGCGTGGTTAAAGGGACGCCTTGTTTTTAGGGTATTGTACCGCAGCGATCAGGAAAATGGAAAAATAAGCTGTCTGAAAGGAGAGATACCGTTTCAGGAAAAACTCAACATGGACGGTGTACAGGAATATGATGTGATACAGGCATCCGGAGAGATTGAGGATCTCACGATCGGAGTCATCCATTCCAGAAAAATCAGCGTGCGGGCAGTCATTTTGTTAAAGACAGAAGAACCGCAGGAAAAAGAGGATGAACTCTGTGTTGGGATAGAGGCGGATGACGGATGTGAAAAACGTTATCGGAACACAAATATCTTACAGCTTTTATGTATGAAGCGCGATCAGTGCCGCCAGAAAAGCGAGATCACACTGCCGTCAAGCAAACCAAATGTGCAGGAAATTTTATGGAAAAGCTTAGAAATCCGCAATCTGGATACAAAAATGGGGCAGGACGGTGTAAAACTGAGTGGCGAAGTGCTCATCTCCGTTTTGTATCAGGAGGAAGAGGAAACAGACCGCGTGCAGTGGTATGAGACGGTGATTCCATTGGACTGCGGTGTGGAATGTGACGCAGGAACGGAGGCAGATATTATTTATAAAGTGAAGGCAAGACCGGCTTCCATGGAACTTGAGGTAAAGCCGGACTACGACGGTGAGGAGCGCGTTCTGGTCCTGGAACTTGTGATGAATCTGGATATCCGGGTGTGGAAAGAACAGGAGATTTCCATGTTAGAGGACGTTTATTCTCTGAAAAAGGAGATCATTCCGGTCTGCACAGGCGTGACTTTACATCATATTTCTGTGAAAAATGAAAGCCAGTGCCGCCTGACCGAGCAGATGGAGTTAGCGGAAAGTCAGGAGAAGATTTTACAGATTTGTTCCTGTGAGGGAACGGTTCATTTAGAGAGCACGGAATTGACCGAACAGGGCGTGCGTGCAGAGGGGATTCTGGTCACAGAACTGCTTTATATCACGACCGACGATCAGATGCCAATCGGTTCTGCCAGAGAGATTTATCCATTTGAACAGCTCATTGAAATCCCACAGCAGACGGCGCGGACAGAGCGCAATAAGCCGGAAGAGTTGGAGGCTTTGGAGCGGAAAAATAAACTGCAGACAGAGCTTGATTGCAGGATCAGCCAGTTGTCCGCGGTCATGCTCGATCAGGATCATGTGGAAATAAAAGCGGTGATCGGATTAGATTTGCTTGCATTTGAGCAGGAACAGATAGATAATATTACTGATATGCGTGAGGAGGCTCTGGATATGGAGCAGTTACAGAAGCGTCCGGGACTGGTCGGTTACATTGCAAAAGATGGGGATTCGCTTTGGAGTATCGCAAAGGAGAATCACACAACGGTGGAAGATATTCTGCGGGATAATCACCGGACGGATGAGGATCTGCGCAGAGGAGAAAAAATTCTGATTGTAAAGAAAGTAGAACTGAACAGTTACGAATCGTAATTGTGAAGTACTGAAAAATCACAAAAAGACAATGAAAAGCAGATTAAGAAGAATTGAGATAACATGATAGAGGTAACACAGATTCGAAAAAGTTATGGAAAAAAGAAAGTACTGTCCGATATCACCTTTCAGGTTAAGCCGGGGGAGTGCGTTGCGATCGCAGGGAAAAACGGCTGCGGCAAATCTACCTTAATGCAGATCATGGCGGGCATTTTAAAGCCGGATGGCGGTGAACTATGCTATTTTGGAAAAAAAGCAGCCTACAAAAGCAGTACATTTCGCCGGTTTTGCGGTTATGTGCCGCAGGAAAATCCGTTGATGGAAGAACTGACGGTGCAGGATAATCTGAAACTCTGGGGCGGCAGCCACAACGCCAACACAAAAGAGCTGGTCGCACAGTTTCAACTGGAGGATTTGTTGCAAACAGAGGTAAGCAAACTTTCCGGTGGTATGAAACGGCGTTTGAGCATTGCGTGTGCACTTGTGGAGAACCCGCCATTTTTACTGATGGATGAACCGACGACAGCTCTTGACCTTTATTATAAAGAGAGCATTCACCAGTGGATGAAAACCTATCAGCAGAAAAATGGAATCATCCTTATGACGACGCATGATGAGAGCGAGATACGCAATGCGGACAGATGCCTTTTTATGGATGAGGGCAAAGTGCAGGAATTAGATGCAGAAGATATTTTGCAAAAGTTTGCAGGCATGTCAGAATGACAATCAAGTACAAATACTAAGGAAACAGAGAAAAACAAGGGAGGATTCGTTATGAACGAACAATTTGAAACACAAAATCCGGTGGAGAATACTGTGACACCGGCAAACCAGATGGAAACACCAACACCGGAAGCACTAAAAAAGAAAGGAAACAAAATCGCCATCATTGCGGGCGTGGTGGCAGCAGTGGTTGTCGCGGGCGGCGTTGGCGTATTTGCAGCGGTCAAAACAGGAGCTTTTTTAAGCCCGTCAAAAAAGGTATTGCTTGCAGGTGCAAAGACTGTGAGTGACATGGGAAGTTTGGGAGAGACATTAAAAGACTGTGTTTCCCTGTATTCGGATGAGTATACACTCAAAATGGATTTTTCCATGAACGAGGGCGATATTTCCATGGAGGGACGCAGTTCGAAGGAACAGAAGCAGATAAAAGGAAATCTCAATATTTCCGGTGCACCATCGATTGATTTTTTAGCAGACATTGGTGCGGACAGTGTGCAGGTGGAAGTCCCGACGATCAGTGACCACCTGTTTACCTATGATTACAGAAATGAAAAGAGTGGATATCTGCTGGAAATGGTAGACCAGGATACGCTCGATGCAGTGGATGCGACGCTTAAGGCTGCTTATGATAATCAGAATTCAGATGAGTTCCGCAAGAAAATGTTAAAAGTTTACGCGGATGAATACAATACGCTGGAATTTTCCAAAGTGGACGCAAAAGACTTTACCATCGACGGAACAGAGCGCAGTTGTAAGGGATATCAGACGGTTGTGACCAAAGAAAATGTGAATCATGTGATCGATGGACTTGAGACACTTTACGGGGAAGATTATCAGGAGCTGATGGATGCACTTGATCTGACCGCAGCAGATTTTGTCGCGTCTATGAGAGAGGCAGTGGAAGAGTTTGACGACAGCACGACACTTGTATTCTACTTATACAAAGGTCAGTATGCAGCGATTGATATTATACCGGAAAATGATGTTTCCTTTGAAGTCCAGTTCCTCGGCGGTGACACGAGAATGCAGAACATGATCCTCCTTGCAGATGATGAGAAAGTGGTCGAGGTTCAGGGAAGTAACGAGGGTAGTGTCGAGACAATCACGATGATCGCCGAGGAAAACGATACCGTAAAGTTCACGTATGACAGTGACAGCGGAGATATCACAATGGAAGCAAAATATGATGAAGAATCTTATAATTTTGCAGGAAATCTTGCAGTCGATAAGAACAGCATGGTCATTACCATTGATGATCTCGGAAGTGCTTCTGAAGATGTGAGCGGTAGTATCACATGGAAAAAAGGTGCCCAGTTTGAGGAAGTTTCCGGCGATACCTTTGACCTTGGAAATGCAACGGAAGAGGAATGGCAGGATCTTCTTCATGAAATCTTTGCAGCAATGTTAGGTGGATTTTAATTCATGAGATTTTTTCTTCGATATCTGTCACTTGAGGGTAAAAAAAGCCTGATAGCGGCGAGAAAAAGCATGGTAAAGTTTATAGTAATGTTATTACTGATCGCAGGCGGAGTGCTTGCGGTCAGTCTCGTTATGAAGGATGCAGGTGTGTTCCAAACGGCGGAGATTGGCGTTGTGATCCCTGAGGATGAGGCACAGACGAAGATGGTGGCACAGTTTATCTCTGCGATGGACAGCGTGAAAAGTGTCTGCCACTTTCAGTACCTGAATCAGGATAAAGCGATGGCATCGCTGGAAAAAGGCACATTAGATGCGGTGCTCTCACTGCCGGAACAGTTTTACGAGGATGTGGATTCCGGGAAAAATACACCGGCAACCATTTATTTCCCGGAAAAAGCTTCGTTAAACACGAGAGTGTTCGGAGAACTTGTGACGGACGGCGTCTCCCTGCTTCGGACGGCGGAGGCTGGTGTCTATGCTGCCTACGATACCGCGCAGATTTATCAGGCGGAAATCTCAAGGGATCAGATTGGGGATGTGATCTCCGAACTTTATATTTATGAGGCATTCGACCGCACTTCGGTTTTCCAGAAAAATGTGTATTCTTCGCTTGGAAAAGCAGACCTCTGTCAATACTATTTTTCTGCGGCTGTACTGCTTCTCCTTCTGATGATGGGTGTCAATTACGGTTATCTGTATCAGAAGCAGAGCCGTGCTGTGGAGGATAAAATCAGAATTTACGGTATCGGCGAAGGGAAAAATGCGTTGGTCAAAGTGCTTCTTATGACCGTTCCGCTGTGGCTTGTGGGAGTTTTGGTGTATGCTGTGGGCTGTCTGGTATCAGGGAAGTATCATCTGTCTTTTTTGTGGTTTGACCGGGAGGTGCTGCCTGGAACACTGCTTCTTGCAGCGGTGATCGCAGCGTATTTTCAACTGATCTATACGATTTCGGGAGAGAGCACCAGAGGAACGATCGTGCTGCTTGCGGTCAATGTTTTTCAGATCATGGCTTCCGGTGTTGTGATCCCTACTGCATATCTGCCGGAACTTTTTGGAAAAATCGGAACCTTTTTTCCACTGACCTTTTGGGACAGCTATTATCTGAAATTATTGTTTTTCGGAATCAAAGGGCAGGAGACAAGGCAGCTGATCCTCATGTTTGCTGTGTTTTTTGCAGCCAGCGTGCTATGGGCAAAAGCGGCAGGAAATTTTGGAAACGCAGAACGGAGGGAACATAAAAAAGGCGGACGCCTGACCATCGGAGGGGTTGGAAAATCAGCATTTTTTCATTGGTATTTTTTACAGTTGAAAGCATGGCTGAAACGTGGGACAAGTCTGTTGTTATTAGTATCTATGCTCTTTGTGGTCTGGTTTGCCGGACAGATCTCAATGCCGCAGTCTGACAATGTGACCGTTGGAATCGTGGAAACTGACGGAGCGCACGGAAAAGAAGTGCTGCAACATCTGACACAGCGTGAAAGTCTTTTTTCCTTTGTGATGTATGACAGCAAAGAGGCACTGCAGGAGGACGTCATTGCAGGAAAACTGGAGTGTGGTTTTTATTTCTCCAACAATTTTGAAAAAAAATTTGAGCATGAAAAGTTAAAAAACAGTGTGTCGTATCTCTGCACACCGCTCACCACGAAGGGCGAGGTGGCGCGTGAGACCTTTTATGCGGCGCTGTTTGAGGTGTATGGAGCACAGATGCTGAGTGCAAGGACAGAGCAGCTGTTTGGTGATGATGCAAACGCAGCGCGTGATGTCCTGCTTGCCAATTATGAAAAATATCTCAAAGGAAACGAAGTTTTTCAGGTTAATGTGGAGCAGACAGAGGCAGTGGAGACGACAGAGAAAGAAAAACAGGTATTTCCACTTCACGGACTTGTGGCATTGTTTCTGTTTTTGATCATATATGTGGAATACGGACGACGTTTTGACGCCGGCAGTGGAAAACCATATCTGGCACTTCCGGCGCCACTTGGCGAAGGATTTCAGATGATGGGACTTCTCGCAGCGGGAACCGTTCCGGCGGTGGCTGGCTTGGTGTTACTGCTTTGTTCCGGGGAGAGCCGCGGACTCCTTCGGGAGATCAGCGCCATGATATTATTGCTGGCAGCCTGTATCGTGTGGATATGGATTGTTGGAAAATGGATACAAAATCTGACCAGTTTTACATCCCACATGTTCCTGCTTGTGTTGATAAATCTGGTGTTCTGCCCGGTTCTTGTGGATATTGCAGCCTTCATTCCGGCATTAAAATTCGTGCGGTACCTCTGCCCGGTGGGGATCTATCTGGAATTTATTTCATTGTAAATTTATGGAAAGGCTAACTATTGCATAGCAAAATGTGTTAAAATAGACATGACATTGCAGATAGAATATCAGATAATTGTGTAACTCAACATAACGTAAATTGAATTGTGAAAAATCAACAAAAGCTTGAGAAAATACTGGAGAGCGTGTCTTGAATGTTTTTGTTGATTTTGAACAATTTGAAATAAAGGTAAGAGGAGTTACACAATTATCGTTCATTTATTTTCACACAAGGAGATTAACGCTTTTATGAAATTTTTACGGGCGATGAAAAAATTAAAGATAAAACAGCAGATAATAGCGGCAGCTATGGCGTGTGTGCTTGGCATAGGAGGCATATACTCGGTGCATGCGTCCGTCATTAACGATGCAAAAAACAAGAAAAACGAAGCGCAGCAGGAGTTAGACAACTTAAACAGCCAGATTGATGAGATCCAGGCGGCACAGAGTGATCTTCAGGAGGAAATGGACGCTTATGATGACCAGCTCATGGCACTGCTCACAGATATGGATCTTCTGGAAAACGATATGGATGCAAAGCAGGATGAGATTGACCAGGCGAATGCTGATCTGGAAGTCGCACAGGAGAAAGAGCAGACGCAATATAACGCGATGAAAACGCGAATTCAGTATATGTATGAAAACGGTGACAGTAATTACTGGGAAGCGATGATGGGAGCAACGAGCATCACCGACCTTTTAAACCGTGTGGAATATGTATCCGAAGTGTATGATTACGACAGAAAGCAGCTTACTGCTTATCAGGAGACGGTACAGCAGGTGGCAGATCTGAAGGATCAGTTAAATGCACAGCTGGCAGAGATGGAAGAGCTAAAGATCAGTTATGAAGATCAGGCATCTTCCCTGCAGGCTTTGATCGCAGAAAAAAGCGCTGCGATGGATAATTTTGACGCCCAGCTTGCAAGTGCAAAAAGTCTTGCAAGCCAGTATGCAGATACGATCAAAAAGCAGAACCAGATCATTGCAGATGAACAGGCGCGTCAGGCAGCAGAAGAGGCAGCCGCAAGGCGGCGGGCAGCGCAACAACAACAGCAAAATGCAGGAAATCAGTCAAACACAACGGGCAGTGACACAAATGCGTCAGCTTCAGGTTCAGGAACCGGTTTAACATCTTCAGGTTTAAATCCTGCACACACTACAAATGTCAGCGGAAGTGATGTGGTGGCCTTTGCGAGCCAATATGTCGGTTATCCGTATGTGTACGGCGGCAACAGTCTGACGGAGGGGGCTGACTGTTCTTATTTTGTCATGGCATGTTTCGGACAGTATGGAATCTCACTTCCGAGAAACTCTTATTCCATGCAGAGCTGCGGACAGGCAGTAAGCTATGACTGCGCACAGCCGGGAGATATCATCTGCTATCCGGGACATGTTGCAATCTATATGGGAAATGGAAGGATCGTGCATGCTTCCAGCCCGACAAACGGAATCTGTTACGGAAGTGCGACGTATCGTACGATCCTGACGATACGACGGGTGTTATAAAGGAATTGTAACTTTCTGGAAAAAGTGATATAATATCTTGCAGAGTTTGTCTATACTAACAGTTGGATAATTGCGAAACTTCTAACAAACGAACAGGGGATTCGCAGCTATCGGAAACTGACAATGAAAGAAGGAGAAATATTATGCAGTTTGAACAGTTACAAAAAGATATGATAGCAGCCATGAAGGCAAGAGATAAAGTTCGTAAAGATGCGATTTCCGCACTGGTATCTGCAGCAAAGAAAGTAGCCATTGATGAGGGATGCAGAGATAACATCAGCGAGGAGATTGTTGACCGTGTCATTTTAAAGGAGATCAAATCTGTAAAAGAGCAGATTGATACGTGTCCTGCAGAGAGAACAGATTTGAAGGAAGAATATCAGGCTAGATATGATATTTATCAGGAATATGCACCAAAAATGATGTCCGCAGAGGAAGTGGAAGCATTTATCACTGAGAAATTTGCAGATATCGTTGCGGGCAGGAACAAAGGAATGATCATGAAAAATGTGATGCCTGAATTAAAAGGCAAGGCAGAAGGAAGCGTGATCAATCAGGTAGTTGCAAAACTTTGTCAGTAAGCACCATACAGAAGGGCGCGGCGATAATATGGAGAAGCGAATACGTTTTACAATCATACTTGTACTCATTTTGATCGTTGTCATAGCGTTTTCTTTCCAGTCGAAAGAGAAGAAGGAATATCTGGTTTACAATGAGGCATTAGATAAGACTGCGGTTACCGTGGATGATGTATCATTGACTTTGAAAGATATCGCATTTTATGTAGCTTATGAGGAAAAAACAGTTCAGGAACAGGCGATACTCTATAACCCGGACAATCCAAGACAGTACTGGAATGTTTATACAGACGGGCAGTTTGTGAAGCTTACTGCAAAACAGGCAGCATTGGATATGGCTGTGCATGATGAGATTTTTTATCAGATGGCTGTAGCAGAGGGCGTGAAGCTGGACGTGACGGAGCAGGAATATCTTGAAAATGATGAGAGTGATTTCTGGTCTGATTTAGAGGACTGGCAGAGAGAACAATTGGGGATTTCAGAGGAAGAACTGGATTCTGAAATGGAGAAAATAGCACTGGCTGACAAATATCAGAGTATTTATGCAGAGATGAACCAAAAAGAGTACGAGGCATATAATTTTAATGGGGAAGCCTATGAGGCACTTTTGTCGGAACACAAATACAGTGTGAATGAAAAAGTATGGGACAGAGTGGATTTTGGCTCTGTCACGCTTGATAATTAGAAAGTAGAAAAGAGAAAAATTATGTCAGTAAAAATTGGAAGAAACGATCCATGCTGGTGTGGAAGTGGCAGAAAGTACAAGGCATGCCATGAAGCATTTGATGAGAAGATCGCAAGATATGCGTCACAGGGACATATCGTGCCGCAGCGTAACATTATTAAAAATGCAGAGCAGATCGCAGGCATTAAAGAGAGCTGTAAAATTAACATTGCAGTGCTTGATTACATTGAGAAAAATATCCATGAGGGTATGAATACGGCAGAGATTGATAAAATTGTTTATGATATGACAACAAGCATGGGCGGAATCCCGGCGCCACTCAACTATGAAGGATATCCATTTTCTGTGTGTACCTCTGTGAATGATCAGGTGTGCCACGGTTTTCCTTCCAAGGATGTGATCCTAAAGGCAGGGGATATTATCAATGTCGACTGCTCTACCATTTTAAACGGATATTTCTCTGATTCTTCGAGAATGTTCTGTATCGGTGAGGTCAGCCCTGAGAAGAAAAAGCTTGTCCAGGTGACCAAAGAGTGTGTCGAACTTGGATTAAAAGAAGTAAAACCATGGGGATTTTTAGGTGACATGGGGCAGGCAGTCCACGACCATGCATTTTCCAATGGATACACAGTTGTCCGTGAAATTGGCGGACATGGTGTAGGTCTTGAGTTCCATGAGGAGCCGTGGGTAGGATATAATTCCAGACGTGGACAGGAGATGCTGATGGTTCCGGGCATGATCTTTACGATCGAACCGATGGTGAATATGGGACAGCCGGATATTTATGTTGATTCCGATAATGACTGGGAAGTATACACAGACGATGGACTTCCATCCGCACAGTGGGAGATCATGGTGCTTGTGACGGAGGACGGACATGAAGTCCTGTGCTGGTAAGCTGAATAGTGTGGAGAAGAAAAAAGCAGCATAGCCGTGAGGCTATGCTGTATGTTTGAAAAGCTGTATGTGGAGCGGCTCGCCGAGGTATTTGATAAAATGCCGGTAGATCACGACCGCAGCGATCAGAAAGCTTCCAATCTGGATGGATGGAACTTTTACGGTAAACAGCACGCATAATGCAAACAGTCCAAAAGTAACGACAGACCGGAAAGAATGTGGGCTGACCACAACGATCAGGGAAAAGAAAATAAAGAAAAATGCAAGGTACACTGCCGGACGCATCTCCGGAAACAGACCGAGCAGGACTCCAAAGGAGGCGGTAATTGCTTTGCCGCCTTTTTCTTTTCGGAAAAATGGAAATGCGTGTCCGAACACCGGGGCGATGAGCACCGGAATAAAAAGCAGCGAGTGAGTATCTAAAAAGCGCTGCCCGAGAAATACCGGAACAAATCCCTTTGCCAGCTCTAAAATAAGGGAGAGCAGCCCACAGAAAAATCCGCCGTACATAAAGGCATTTGCAACGCCCGGATTGTGGTCTGCGGGAAGTTCCCGGATATCAATGTGCCGTATGATTTTTGGCGTCCAGTAAGCAAACAGTGTGCTTCCGAGGGCAAATCCAAGAATCGTAAAGAAGAGATATAACATAAAAACCCCTTTCTATTCATGAGAAACAAGCTGTTCTAACAGACTTACGATCTGCATGGCAGCTTCAGGCTTGCGTTCTCTGCGCTGTGCCTCTGACATCTGTTCACGCAGGGAATCATTTTCAATCAGTGCTTTGCCAAGCTGTACCTGTTTTGCGAGATGCTTTGAGGAGACAGAGAGATGTCTTGCACCAAAAAAATGCAGGTTTGAAGTCTCACATCCCGGAATCGGAGCCGTGTGGACGATCGGGATATTTTTTACAAGAGATTCTGTCGAGGTAAGACCGCCAGGCTTTGTGTAAATGACATCGCAGGCATCCATAAAAAGGGATACATGATTGGTATACCCGATAATATGGACCCGTTTGTTAAAATGAAATTCTTTCCGCAAAATGCGTTCGATCTTTGCATTATTTCCACAGATGATCACAATGTGTTCTCCGTTCCGGCAGCGGAGTGCTAACTCAGCCGCAAAAACAGCCAGTTTTCCAAATCCCATACTTCCGCTCATGACGAGAAACATCGGAACATCCATCGGGAGGTGCAGTTTTTTTCTTGCAGCTTCCTTAGACAGATTTCTGCAGAAATCCTGCCGCACCGGAATGCCATAGGGAAGCAGTTTCTCCTCCGGAACGCCTCGTTTTACATATTCCGGGATCAGGTCTTCGTGTGGGATCACATAATAATCGAGATCTGTCTCCTCCCAGAAGGGAATACAGGTGTAGTCTGTTCCGACCGCAACTGCCGGTATATGCAAAAGTTTTTTCTTTTTCATGTAAGTCATTGTCTCCGCAGGATAAAGGTGCGGAGTGACAACGATGTCAAAATCATGTTTGGCAATATAGGAAGCTAATTTTTTCCCTAATAAGGCGTTGGCAAAATAGACGGGAGATTTCCGCCTGGAACTAGAAATCAGCATACCTACTTTATAAATGAATCCAAAAAAGAATGGAATATGTTTTACTATGCCGACATAGGCTCCGGCAACGGCATGGGAGGTGCGTTTCCCGGATAAAAGAAACATATCCATCATCTCTACTGTATGTCCCTTTAACTCGGCGGCCTCCCTGACAGCCCTTCCGGCACTGTTGTGTCCTTCTCCTGTATCACAGGATAATATCAAAATTTTCATAAATCTATAGAATCCCTTTCAAATTTCGGCTATAATCAGTGTAGCATATCGTATGTAAAATTACGAGAGAGAATTCTGGCGTAAGAATATCATTCAGGAGAGAGAGCATGAAACTATCAGGGAAAAAGGGAACAGAACAGTCAAAAAAGAAATCCGTCGGAAAAGCAAAGAAAGCATCTGAGGTAATAAAAGTTCCGGGAGACTGGCTTTATATGACACCACAGTAAATCGGTGTAAGACAGATATATGAAGCATTTGGGGAACAGGATGGCTATGAACTGGAAATCTGGGAAGATGCCGGAGTTCTTGAGATTGGAATGTCAGAGGGAGCTTCTGTAGATATCGAGACAGCACAGATCCATCCAAAAGACGAGGTTACGGCTTCTTTTGCAGCAGAACATCAGGTGAAAACGGTTTTTCTTGTGACCTTTAAACCGGAAACTTATGAGGAAGCAAAACTGGTCATGCGTAAGATCATGGAGAAAACCGGCGGATTCTTCTGCGGAGATACGGAAGACTTTACACCAATGTTTGCGTGACAGAATAGAATGGTTGTAAAACAGATAAAGTATTTTTCTACAGGAAACAGGGAATCGCAGAGTAAATAAATGAGGGGCAGGATACGGACATGAACTTTGATTACATAAAAGAGGCAGAGCCTTCTACAGATGACTTGAGACAATTATATGATTCGTTGTATCAAAATTTGGAAAAAGCAGAGGAATTATATTGGACAAAACCACAGAGATGTGGCATGATGCTGCGCAAAGCAACGGAAAAAATCTGCCGGATTTATAATGGCTACTATGAAATCAATTTTCCGGAGAGTGCCACGCTGGAAGAGTATCTCTGTTATACAGGAGATGATGATCATAATGCGATGGTCAGCCGTTTTTTAAGTGTTGTGAGAAAAGAGCAGAGAGACCGTCTGGAGTGGCTTCGCGTGTGGGGCGATGAATGTGTTTTTATGGAGGAAAATCCAGACCAGATCAGACATAATGCGGACAAACTTTATCTGAATGTCAAAAAAATGATGGTGTACATGATGGAGGCAACAAAAGAAATGTGCACGCGTATTGATCATATGGAGAATCTGCAGGGAAGAAGTTTTGCGGATGATATTTTGCCAGGTTATCAGTCAGAAGAAGAATTAGAGGCTTTGGAAGAACAGCGGCAGAAGGAACAGCGGAAGAGTTTCTGGTCATCCCTGTTTGGAAAGAAAGAAAAGTAGCATTGCATTTACAGAAAAAGCTACAATGGGAGAGAAGCATGTCAAAGATTAAATTGATCGCCAGCGATCTTGATGGAACATTACTGTTAAATTTCGCAAAAAACTGCAATCCGGAATTATTTCCGATTGTAGAAGAATTAACGAGAAAAGGAATTTATTTTGTACCGGCAAGCGGACGACAGTACGTGAATCTGCAGAAACTATTTGCCCCGGTAAAAGATGATATTATGTATCTGTGTGAAAATGGAGCGCTGGTCATGCACAGTGATCAGGTTCTGGTGAAGAAGCAGTTTGAAGATTCCCTTGCATTGGACATCTGTCACACTGTGATGGATCATCCAGATTGCGAGATTGTCATTTCCGGTGAGAGAACTTCTTATCTGATTCCAAAGTCAAAAGATTTTGTGACACATGTGCGTGATGTGGTAGGAAATCATGTGACAGTGATTGATGCGCCGGAACGCATTGAGGAACCAATCATCAAGGTATCTTATTTTACACAGCCGGAGAAGCAGGAAAAAGCAACTGCAGAGTTTCGTGAAAAATATCCGGATGACCGTTGCATTATTGTGACATCGGGAAACCGCTGGGTAGATTTTACACCGCTTGGAACGAGTAAAGGTGCCGCCTTAAAAGAGATCGGAGAGCGTCTTGGAATCGCACCGGATGAGATGGCAGCATTTGGTGACAATGAAAATGACAGAGCGATGTTAGAATTTGTCGGTCATCCGTATCTGATGGAAGTATGCAACCCGACCATGGAAAATATTGTGGCGGAACGCTGTAAAAAAGTAGAAGATACGCTGAAACAGTTTTTGTAGGGCTGCCATCACAGAGGAAGTTTAAATGAAAAAATTATTATCAGGTTCCTACTATATCGTGTTGCTTTTGGGAGTGCTATTTGTTGTCGGTAGTTTTCTGTTTGCAAAAAATGAAACACATTTCCGTAAGGGGGAGATCGCAGGACATCAGCAGATCACGCCACAGAGCATTACACAGGTAGATGAAATGACAAAAGAATACGTTTTCTCAGGAGAGCAGTTTACAGGGAAAAATATATGCCTTGCTTTTTATTCTATCCATCTTGGCATTGAAGTGTATGAAGATGGCGAGCTGATTTATGATCTGAAACCGGTGCCGGGGATTTTTGGTACAACACCCGGGTCTGTCTGGAATTTTCTGGAGATCGAGCCGGGTTGTGGGCAGGTCATTGTGAGGACACATGCTGCATACCGGAGAGTGGGCGGCGAGACCCTGTCTTTTTATATCGGCGAGGCAGTCGATGAGGTGCTGTATCTCATACGCAATTCTGCTATAGGTGCGTGTGTGTGTCTGCTGGAACTGGCAATCGGTATATTTCTGATCATGTATTTTATCATTGGCAATAAAGGGATACGCATTGAAAACTATGTTTTGTATTTTGGATTATTTGCAGTGCTGATGGGCGCATGGTCTTTGAATGAGACGGTGCTGATGGCGCTTCTGGTCAAAAATACAGTGGCAGGTTCTAATCTTGGGTATATTTTGATCATGCTTATGCCTGCACCTTTTGCGATGTTTGTGCAGGGTTTTTTAATGCCGGAAGATAAATGGGCTGCCGGATCAATCACATTTTTAAGTGTTTTGAATATGGCGGCATGCGTTCTGCTCCATATGACAGGAGTACTTGAATTTCGGAATTCTGTAACATTTACCCATATATTAATGGCTATGGATATCTTATATCTGGGATATGCATTGGTTCATTACGTGAAGAAGCACGGCATGGATAGGATCGCAAAGACGAATATTGTGGGAATTATCATTCTTTTTGCTGCATTTGCTGCAGATATTATATTTTTTTATGTTATTTCAACTGTTGTGGATATTCTGGGAAGAACAGGATTCCTTGTTTATATCTGTCTGCTGGCATGGCTTGCAGCATCAGATTCCATGAAAAAACTTCATGAAGGACAGAAAGCTGCCATCTATAAAGAACTGGCATTGAAGGATATTTTGACCGGACTTTACAGCAGGAATGCCTATGATGAATGGGAGAGAGACAATCAGCATCCGGACAAGACCGCCATTGTCATGTTAGATCTGAATAACCTGAAAAAGTGTAATGACCGGTATGGCCATGAGGCAGGCGATACCTACCTGAAAAAGGCATCGGAGATGATCACAAATGCATTTTCACAGGAGAATACAGTATATCGTATTGGTGGAGATGAATTCTGTGTGATCATGCCGGATGCAAAGGAAAATAGCATAGAAGGAGCAATGGACAGACTGAAAGAGCTTCAGAAGCAATACAAAGGAACAGATCATTCAGTGGAAGTGGAGATCGCCTGCGGCTATGCGTTCTATGATGACAATGTGGATCAGAGTTTTGTGGATACAAGAAAGAGGGCAGATACGCATATGTATGAAAATAAGCGTATGCTAAAGGGAAAGGAACCGCGTTAATTTAAAAATTGAATAATAAAAAGGATTCCCCTGCATACAATGTAAAAACAAGTATTGCAGGGGAATTTTTTTGAAAGGTTATATTGAGGAAAGAGCAATTGAGATAGCAAGATATATTATCGACAACAACACGACGGTAAGACAGGCAGCAAAGCATTTTGGGATATCGAAATCAACGGTACATAAGGATGTTACAGAACGTCTGGAAAAAATCAATGCATCTCTGGCAGCAGAGACAAGAAAAGTATTGGATGTCAATAAATCCGAGCGTCATATCCGCGGAGGGCTGGCAACGAAAGAAAAGTATTTACATATGCACGGGTAAAAAACGTATGCGTTGTACGTATTAATTTGAAACAAACAATCATTTCATGATTATGCACCACACAGGAAGTGTCAGCATTGAGAGAAAGGTAGAAAAAAGATCATTCGGGAGGCGTATGGATTTCCGGGCGGTCTTTTTTTGTGTTTTACAATGCACGTTTTTAGTGTGTACAAGCTAATGATAGAAGTAAATACAGGAAAACTATATATTTGAAAAAGATAATAGAAAAGGTAAAATATAATAGATGAAATGAAATGACAACTGAAAAAATGATGTCCAAATTTGACTTTGTTTTAAGATAATATTTTGAAAAATAAAAGGAACTTAAATTTTAAGAATATGATTTGAGTTTGTTTTTGAGATTAAGAATATTATTTTAGATCGTTGCATATAAGTAAAGAGGATGATAGAATAGAAAGAAATGGAGGAAGTTAAATGACAGAGGAAGAATTAATCGGAAAACTTGAAATGATTCAAAGAATGAAATCGGAATCAAATATTCTTGAATTAAAAAGTGCAGAAAAAGGATGCCCACAGCATTTGTATGATTCTTTGTCCAGTTTTTCAAATCAGGATGAGGGCGGAATCATTATTTTCGGAATTGATGAAAAGCAGGATTATAAAGAAGTAGGAGTTTATGACCCACAGGACATACAAAAAAAGATAAATGAACAATGCCTGCAAATGGAGCCGATTGTCAGGCCGTTATTGACTGTTGTACAAAAAGATGGAAAGGCTTTTGTTTCAGCTGAAATCCCGGGCGTTGATTTGACGGATAGACCAGTGTTTTATAAAGGAAAAGGACGTTTGAAAGGCTCTTATACGCGTGTGGGCGATGGTGATGAACCAATGACAGAATATGAGGTTTATAGTTACGAAGCGTACAGAAAGAAGTACCAAGATGATATTCGCGGAGTGCAAAGGGCAACATTATCGTCGCTAAATAAAGAAAAGTTAGCATTATATATTGACTTACTTAAAAGCGGAAAACCCAATTTATCGAACATGGATGACGAAAGTATTTATGAGTTGATGAGTGTGACTAGAAATAATGAGATAACATTGAGTGCAACGATGATTTTTAGTCCATATCCGCAAGCGTATTTTCCACAGCTGTGCATTACTGCAATTGCTGTACCAGGAACAGAGATTGGATGCATTGGCGATTCAGGAGAGAGATTTTTAGACAATCAACGAATTGAAGGCAGTATTTCAGAGATGCTTGATGAGGCAATTAGTTTTGTAAAAAGGAATATGAAGAATAAAACAATTATTAATCCAGAAACTGGAGTGCGCGAGGATCGGACAGATTATCCTATTACTGCAGTCAGGGAGGCAATTGTTAACGCATTGGTGCATCGCGATTATAGCATTCATACAGAGGGTATGCCGATACAAATTATCATGTATGAAGACAGAATGGAGATAAAAAATCCAGGAGGTATATACGGAAGAATAAAAGTTGACCAGTTGGGTAAAATGCAGCCGGATACGAGAAATCCTGTATTGGCGTTAGCATTAGAAACATTACGTATTACAGAAAATAGATATTCCGGAATACCGACAATTCGCAGAGAAATGGAAAAGTTTCATCTTAGAGAACCGGAGTTCGCAGACGAGAGAGGCAGTTTTACAGTGACATTTTATAAGGCAGGAAATATCAGTAAAGCGGAGCCAGAACCAGAAGAAGCAAACAATCTTCTGGTATTCTGTAGAACACCACGTACAAGAAAAGAAATATGTGAATATCTGGGACTATCTTCTGTTACTTATGCTATTCAGACTCATGTTATGCCGTTGGTAGCAAGTGGAAAGATTAAAATGACAAATCCTGAGAAGCCAAAGAGTCCAAAACAGTTGTTTTATAGTGAGTAGGTTTGATTTAGAAGAAAACTAATGAGAAATCAAGATTATAAGAATAGGAGTGACAACGAATGAAAAACAAAAAATGGAAACAATTTGAAAAACTAACAGATCAATGTTACATGGATATGATTGGATCCGATAAGGATGGAATCTGTTGGGAAAAAGCATTTGAACTTTTGATGGAGATTGTCAGAGAAGAAAGACAGAAAGAACCGAACTGTTTTCAGGAAGTTTATATGCTGGATGAAGCGACAGATTATCAATATGATATTTCAGAATGGATTGAGGATTGTCTGGATGAAATTGATATGCGGGAACAGTATGATGTATTGCTTATGATGTGTGATACTTTGCTGAGTTTGTTTTCATGGCCAGACTACACAGGCTCTGATCTGAAATTCAGAAAAAGTTCTGTGTTAGAGGCTCTTGGAAGAAATAAAGAAGCAGTATCCTTCTGCTGCAAATGGTTTGAAAAGGAACCGGAGAATATTATGGCAGCGACAGCTTATGTCTATGCATTGATCGGGGCAAAAGAATATGAAGCAGCAGAAAAACTGATTCATCAGTTCATCATAGACGAATCAGAATGTCTTGAAGAAAATGAAATTATGTTCCGTGCCGCATCAAAGTATTATGGGACAATCGGGGACAAAACCAAAAAGAAACAGTTAGATAAAGTGTTAAAAGAATACGAAGTTTATGTGGACAGAATGATTGAAGAAGAATGGTTAGGCAGTGACGAAGATGACTGGGAGGATGAAGAACTTCCGTTTGATTAAGATGTGTGGATGATATATGTATTTGCCGGATGAATAAAACAGTCAGGCTGATAGAAAATAGCGCTTGCATTTCTTTTGTGCGTGTGTATAATGAAATTGTTGTTGAAAACAACACATCATCACATGAATGGTGTGGATAACTGAAAAGGATATGTCATATGGCGGCAATCAGTGATGCAGCCGGCAGGATGATAAAAAAAACGGGGTGCTCGCACAGGCGGGCTGAGAGTAAGCGGATGCTTTAACCCAGAACCTGATTTGGATAATGCCAACGTAGGGAGATAATGGATCACAAGTGTGTGTTTTTTGTGTGCAGGAATCTTTGGTTGGGTTCCTGCATTTTTTTGAGGGAATAGTGTGAAAAATAAATTTTTCACACTCGAGATTTGTGTCTGCGCTCACTTGACACAAACTCGTTATGCGCAAAAGGCGTGCGCAGAAATGAGGATTAAAATGAACATCACAAGAGAACAGTTAAAATTATACGCTGTCACAGACCGTAGCTGGCTTGGCAGCGAGACACTGTATGAGCAGGTAGAGAAAGCGTTAAAAGGCGGCGTGACCTTAGTGCAGCTTCGGGAAAAAACTCTTGATGAGGCTGCTTTTGAGAAAGAAGGACAGGAGTTATTAGAACTTTGTCATCATTATAATGTACCGCTTATCATCAATGACAACGTGAAACTGGCAAAAAAAATCCATGCAGACGGAGTTCACATCGGACAGTCTGATATGGAGATAAAAAATGCAAGAGAGCTTCTTGGAGCAGATAAGATTATCGGCGTGACAGCAAAGACGATAGAGCAGGCGAAGGCAGCAGAAGCTGCCGGAGCAGATTATCTTGGAAGCGGAGCAGTTTTTGGAACAAGCACGAAAACCGATGCAAAACCGATGGAACTTTCTTTATTTCAGGAAATCTGTGAGAGTGTAACAATTCCGGTTGTTGCGATTGGAGGAATTAACGCAGACAATGTCCTTCGGCTGAAAGGCAGAAAGATGGCGGGAACAGCAGTTGTCAGCGGCATTTTCGCATGTGAAGATATTGAAAAAGGAACAAGAGAACTACTTGAAAAAGTAGAAAGTATCATTTAATTAGGTAGGAACTGCAGAGCAGTTTTTATATACAGCGGCAGATTGGGGGCACCACCTTAGGTCGCTATACAAAATTAATGCAAAAGAAGGATTTTTCTTCGGAAAAACAAGGAGGATTTTATGTTTACAGCATTAACAATCGCTGGAAGTGATTCCAGTGGAGGCGCCGGCATCCAGGCAGATATTAAGACTATGACCGCAAACCGCGTTTACGCGATGAGTGCGATCACGGCTTTGACTGCCCAGAATACGACCGGCGTAACAGATATTATGGAGGTGACTCCAAAGTTTTTGGCAGAGCAGCTGGATAGTATTTTTACGGATATCAATCCGGATGCAATTAAGACCGGGATGGTTTCGTCAAGTGAACTGATTGAGACGATTGCGGACAAACTGACAGAATACCACGCAAAAAATATCGTAGTGGATCCTGTTATGGTGGCTACCAGCGGAGCAAGACTTATCAGCGAGGAAGCCATTGGAACATTTCATTCAAGCAAATCTGGTCAATCTCTGAATACGTCAACATCCGCTCTTTTGAAATCTGTTTCAATTCCTTTGCCTGCTTCATGGACGGTGAGAAGGGGATTTTGAACCGACAGCCCCATTGTTGTGCGTGGAAACAAAATAACAATTTGTCATAAAGCTATTCAGAGAAAGGAAACAGAAACATGATTATTTTGTCATAAAAAATTATCAGGATATGAGCCGCAACGCTGCCAACATCATCTCCGCACAGGTTATTATGAAACCGGATTGTGTTCTTGGACTTGCCACAGGTTCATCACCGGTTGGAACATATAAACAGCTGATTGAATGGTATGAAAAATTGGATTTAATGAACCGGGGGCGGCTTTTGAAAAGGAGACACATTGTGTAGATTTGACAGAAAGCACAATCGAAGCAAATAAACGATTCTTTGCTTCGGAAGAAGAGGTTCCGAAACAGGCATATACGATGGGAATCAAAAATATCATGCAGGCAAAGAAGATTCTCGTGATTGTGAGCGGGGCGGATTATTTATCATTATCTATGTGGCATTAGTGGTCACGTTTGGATTTACTTTATTGGTTACGGATGTAGCGATTATGATCATGACATATTATTCTGTAATTGGTGGTTGGATTACGGAATATCTGGCAGTATATCTGGCTGGACAAGGTGTATATGCGGCAGAGGAAGGATATTTTACTTCTTTCATTACATCAGAAGTATATCCGATTATTTTTATGTTACTATTTCTTGCGATTACAGCATTTATCGTGTACAGCGGTGTAGAAAAAGGAATTGAACGTTTTGCGAGAATTGTGATGCCGGGATTGCTGATCATGATTGTTGGAATTGCAGTATATTCATTGACACTACACTTTAAGGATGGAAATGGTAGCATCCGGACAGGAATTTAGGGACTTATGATCATTCTGGCAGTATATGTTGTTCCGGTTATGATGGCAGTACTCTTTTTACAGTCGGCGGGCATATTTACACTGGTTCGATAGTGCAACTAAATATGATATCTGTGAACTGAGAGCCCGCTATTTGTCGGGCCACCAGTTCGGAGTGTTCGCGGTAAGTAAAGACTGCTGGTATTCCTTTGGAGGAATTCCGGTAGTCTTTTTAAATACGCGGCTAAAATAGAGTGAATCAGAGAATCCTACCATGGAAGCAACATCGGACAGCTTCATGGTATTGGTTGAAATCAACTCTTTTGCTTTTTCTATGCGGAGGTCATTGAGGTAATGCATCGGGGCAGCATCCATTCGTTCTTTGAAAATGTGGGAAAAATATCCGACACTTAATTTACAGTATTTTGCCATTGAGGATACAGTCCAGTCCTTCATATAGTGCTGATTCAGCTGCATTACAAGTCGATCGATAGAAAAATCGTTCTCAGAAGAGGTCAGGAGCTGCTGGCGGGAACGGACAATCATGACTAGCATATGTAAGAAACTGCTAAGTACAATGTCATCATAATATGCTTTTTTTAATTGCAACTCAATAATGGTCTCTTGAAATAATGTCTTTAGCAGCGTATGTTCACCGATATAGCAATTATGAATTTGATATTTTTCAATTAGTTTTTCACAATCACTTCCAGTGAAATGTATCCAGTATATCTCAGGATGCTCATTTGCATAATAAAAGTAAGTTTGCGGTTCGTGAGGGCGGAAGAGCAGGATATTTCCGGCTGTAATGGAGTTCCATTTGCCGTTTAGGAAATAATGCCCGATGCCCTTATAAACATAAATCAGCTGGTAATCCACCCGTCCCAAGGAACGGTCCTGAGAGTAGTCTTTCGTTTTAAAAATCTGCATGCCGCAGCAGTTTACGGCTAATGGTACTGTTTCATCAACAAACCCGATCACACGTCTTTCGTTTCTTAAATGACCTGAAACATTAATCATAATTCGATCCCTTCTTTCTCCATTATTTATAATTCTAATTGAAAAATAGCACATAAAAGCAGAAATGTCCATATAAATAACACAATTAGACATGGAAAATCCTATGAAAATTTATATACTATAACTAAGAAATGAGCAGAATAGAACATAAAGCAGAAGTGCTGAAGTCCAGCTAATAAATGTCAATAGCTAAATGAACAATATCATTTTTCAAAAGATATTGTTTCGTTGGATTTACAGTATTTTATGCGGCAATTTAGGGCAAAGTCAGAGGGTATAAGAGAAACCTTCAAATCAGGTTTCGAAGCAACTAAAGCAGCTGTTTTTTGCGAATTTTATTTTTCAAGCACACTCTAGCGTGTTATTCGGGTATTGCATTCCGGCTCCCAACCAGCTAAAACATAAAACCCTGTCGAATGGACTAATTGACTTCATTGTAGGTATGGGCTGATAAGAATCAGCTTCCCAGGGAGGAATACATTATTTGTCCTATCCTATGGGATGATACCTTATGTTTTATCTGGTGTCTATCAGGAACCGTCAGACATGATCATAATTATGGATAACATCTGATGAAGGAAGAACACCTTCTTCTGTTATCTGATATAGAAACTTATTAATCAAGTAGTCATTCTTGACTACATCATTATTATACTAGGAGGAAGTTACATGAAGAAACAGATTGTATTTCTGATGACAGATACAACAAGAAAAGATATGGTTGGTTGTTACGGGAATCCCAAAATGAAGACACCAAATCTTGACAGACTTGCAGAAGAGGGAATTCGTTATGAGAATGCATATACCTGCCAGCCAGTTTGTGGACCGGCAAGAAGTGCAATTTTTACAGGAACATTTCCGCATAGTAATGGCATGGTAACCAATAGTATTGCAATGGGAGCTAATGTAAAAACGGTTGGACAGAGATTGAGTGATAATGGCATTGAGTGTGGTTATATTGGAAAATGGCACTTGGATGGATCTGATTATTTTGGAACCGGAGAATGTCCGGAAGGATGGAATCCAGATTACTGGTACGATATGAAATGTTATCTGGAGGAATTAAGTGATGAAGACAAGGTGAAATCTAGAGATCCAAAGGAGTCTTATAAGAAAGATTTTTCAGAAACATTCACCTATGCACACAGATGTTCAGATCGTGCAATCAAATATCTGGAAGAGCATAGTAATCAGGACTTCTTTTTGACAGTATCTTATGATGAACCACATGGACCATCTCTTTGTCCGGAACCGTTCAATTATATGTATGATGGATTCAAGTTTGACAGCTGTCCGAACTTTGAGGATGATTTGTCACAGAAACCATTTATGCAGAGACTTTGGGCAGGAAAAAATCTGCATGCTACAGAGGAAGAAATTAATAAGCCATCAGATGGGTTATCCTTGTTCTTAGGATGCAATTCTTTTGTGGATTATGAAATCGGACGTGTACTTGATAAAATTCGTGAAGTTGCTCCGGAGGCGATGGTCATTTTCACATCAGATCACGGAGATATGCTTGGAGCACATCGTTTGTTCTCCAAAAATGCTGCAGCATACAAGGAAGTGGCAAACATCCCATTGATCATAAAGGGTGGGGTGAAAGGACATGTGGAAAAGAGTGTTGCCTCCCACATTGATATTGTTCCAACAATTATGGACTATTTTGGCTTGAAGATTCCAAAACTTCTGGAAGGCAAGAGCATGCTTCCGGAAATCTACGATCCGGAAAAGAAGACAAATGATGTGGTGTTTACGGAATTCACGAGATATGAAATAGATCATGATGGGTTCGGTGGTCTGCAGATTATGAGAGCTGTAATGTCAGAACGTTATAAACTGGTCATTCACCTGCTGGATACGGACGAATTCTATGATCTGCAGAATGATCCATATGAAATGAATAATCTGATCAATGATGAAACGTATGCCGATATCCGCAATAAAATGCATGACAAATTGATTGAGCACATGAATCAGACAAGAGATTTGTATCGAGGATATCAGTGGCACATGCGTCCATGGAGAAAGGACTTTGTTCCGAACTGGGAGAATGAGGGATATACAAGACAACGTGAGAATGAAGAGTATGAACCAAGACAGCTCGATTATGATACAGGTCTTCCAATGGAAACAGCAGTAAGAAAGAAAAATTAGATATCGGAGAGGAGAGAATACGATGGAGGAAAAGAACTATTTAAAATGGTATAACAAAGTAGGATATGGATCTGGAGATATTGCCGGAAATGTTGTGTTTGCATTCCTGTCCTCTTTCATCATGATTTATTTGACGAATACAGTAGGGCTAAATGCAGGTGTGATTGGATCATTGATTGCATTCTCAAAGATTCTGGATGGAGTTTCCGATGTTTTCTTTGGATCCATGATTGATAAGACACACAGTAAAATGGGAAAAGCAAGACCTTGGATGCTGTGGGCATATATTGGATGTGCGATTACTTTAGTTGCAGCTTTCGCTGTTCCGACTGATATGGGTAAAACTTCCCAGTATATCTGGTTCTTTATTACTTATACATTACTTAACGCGGGATTTTATACGGCAAACAACATTGCCTATTCCACTCTGACAGCATTGGTTACAAAGAATGCAAAAGAGCGTGTTCAGATGGGATCCATTCGTTTTATGTTTGCATTTGGAACCAGTTTTCTGATTCAGACAATTACCATTGGTGCGGTTGCAAAACTGGGTGGCGGAGCAGCCGGATGGAGAACAATTGCAATCATTTATGCGGTTATCGGTATTATTTCCAACACGGTTGCAGTACTTTCCGTAAAGGAACTTCCACCGGAAGAACTTGCTCCGCAGGATGAAAAGAAAAAGGAAGAAAAATATAGCCTGATTGAAGCTGGAAAGATGCTTCTTCACAATAAATACTATATTGTAATTCTTATCATTGATGTTCTTCGTCAGACATATTCTTCAATCATTAACATGGGAATCTATTTCATGACTTATGTACTTGGAAAAGCAGAACTTTTGGGAACATTCTCCGGGGCAATTAATCTGGCATTGATCATTGGATTGGCTTTCCTGCCAGCACTGGTTGCAAAACATAAAGGTTACTACAAATTAAACTTCTCTGGATATGTGATTTCAGCACTTGGACGAGGTGTTGTCGTAGTAGCTGGATATATTGGTAGTGTGCCACTTATGTTAGTTGGTACAGCAATCGGAGCAATCGGTATGAGTCCATGGCAGGGAAATCTGAATGCATTGGTAGCAGAATGTTCCGAGCATACGTTTTTGAAATATGGAAAGAGAATTGATGGAACAATGTACTCATGTACATCCATGGGGCTGAAGCTTGGTGGTGGTCTTGGAATAGCAATCGTTGGATGGCTGCTTGACCTTGGTGGATTTGACGGACAACTTGCAGTTCAGTCACAGTCTTGTATAAATATGCTTCATTTCATGTATCTGTGGCTGCCGATGATTATTAACATCATTATTGTTGTTTTATTGACACAGTTGAATGTGGAAAAAGCAAATGAGAAACTAAGAGCAGAAAAAGCAATTATTAAAAAATAGTTGAAAAGGTATTACAGCAATTAAGTAGTCAGGTTCTTACCGCTTAATTGCTGTAAAGTTGTATTTGACAGAGTTGAGAAAAACGATATTTAGGAGGCAGTTAAAAAATACGAGTTAGAGAACGGTGCTAGATATGCATACGTTCCAAGTATGATAAAGGTTTGCATTAGAGTGAGGTGGTTCTTAATGTAAATCAAGGTCAATGACCATGAGATATATGGGTACAGTTGAGTATAAATTTACAGAAGATGACGTCACACATTCCTGTTTATGGCAACGCAAACTTATCGCGATAATCAAAATCAAATAGAAGTTTGAATGAGCATCTAATGGCTTTATGCCTGTTAGGTGCTTTATTTATTTGGGCAGGGAGAGCGAGCAGACTATTTTCGTCATTTGAAATATCTACAAGAGCATGAGAAACTCCTATCTGATTTGTCAGAAACAGAATTGAATACGTTATGTTTTGAAGTTGATTATTGTGTAGAAAAACAGCAGTATAAAGTATGTGAATATGACATTGTAATCGAGGATTCGGACACGTTTGTTCGTCGTACAGTTTTAAAAGAAAAAATCCAAAAGATTTACGAAGATTCTCATCAAAACTATGGCGCTCCTAAAATTACTGCAGAATTACGGAAATCCGGAGAATGTATTTCCGAAAAAACAGTTGGAAATTATATGCGTCAAATGGGAATTAAAGCCCAATAGGTAAAACCATATACAGTCATTGTGGATATTTGTCTCCAACTGAATACGAGGAACAATATCTCGAAAAGCTCCAAAAGAATGCAGTAAAGATTGCAAGTTAGACTTTGCTAAAAATGGAGAAAATTGGTTACATTTAATTTGTACTTTTTCTTGACATAGGACCAAATCCCGTTTGAGACACCCCGAATGTTCGGGTCTATATAGATTTTTTCAGAATTTATAAGTTTTTAATATTTTGGATACAAAAAAACATTTAGTCTAAAATGATTAGATGTTTACCGCAAAAGATACTTTATGAACGCTCATCGGATTTATTGATGTAAGTTATTACTACTATACGATTCATATTTCATACGATATAATTAAGCTAGTGTAATTTACTAAAATAATAATTTTAAAAGGGGAATTACTATGCCTGCAATCAGTGTATTAATGAAACCATCTTCCAGTATGTGCAATATGTCCTGTGACTATTGTTTTTACTGTGATGAAGCCCAAAAACGTTCGCAAGAATCCTATGGATTTATGAGTGAGCAAACTTTAAAAAATGTAATCCGAAAGACCATGCTCCGTGCCGAAGGAATGATTAGTTATACTTTTCAGGGTGGGGAACCTACGCTGCGGGGAATTGAATTTTTCCAAAAGGCCGTAGCTTACCAGAAGCAATACAACAAAAATGCAGTAACGGTGGATGAGGAAGAATTGATCCGGGCACTGCAGGAGTATTTTCAAGAGATTCTAAGTAAGAAGAAAAAAGTAATCAATTATGTGATTAAAGAATTTCAGCGGGTATACAAAGCAAAAGATGAAAATATTGAGTACGAAAAGCAGTTAAATACAGAATTGAACAAGCTTCGTAAATCCCATGAAAAATACATGGATATGTATACCGATGATTTGATTTCCAGAGAGGAATTGAATGAGAAAATCGGTGGAATGCGAAAAGAAATCGAACGGTTGGAAAATGAACTGAAAATGGTATCTTATCATCTGATCAAGGGAGAACAACTGGAAGCAATTCTGAACAGCACATTCAAGCAACTGGAAGATATCACGGATGTTCATGAAATGACAAATGCACAGTTAAAACGATTGATCAATAAAATTGAAGTGGACAAGGATGGAAATGTAGATATTTACTTGCGTCTTATTGGTGATTTAGGATTGGATGAAACTGTTTTAATTGAAGGAGATGAAAACACTGAGGAAAAAGGAATTAAAACGGTTTCGAATAGTTGCAACCATACATAAGGATGTTACAGAACGTCTGGAAAAAATCAATGCATCTCTGGCAGCGGAGACTAGAAAAGTTTTAGATATCAATAAATCCGAGCGCCATATCCGCGGAGGGCTGGCTACAAAAGAGAAGTATTTACATATGCATGGGTAATTGAGATGTTGTGGTAGCAAAAATGTTGCATAGGCACAGAAGTTGTGTGATAATATGTCCATACAAAAAAACGTATGGAGAGACAACGAATGTAAAACAAAAAATGGAAACAATTTGAAAAACTAACAGACCAATGTTATATGAATATGATTGGAACCGATAAGGATGGAACCTGCTGGGAAAAGGCATTTGAGCTTTTAATGGAGATCGTCAGGGAAGAAAGACAAAAAGAACCGAACTGTTTTCAGGAAGTTTATATGCTAGATGAAGCGACAGATTATAAATATGATATTTCAGAATGGTTGGAAGATTGTCTGGATGAGATAGACATGAGAGAAGAGTATGAGGTACTTTTCTGTATGTGTGATACTTTGCTGAGTTTGTTTTCATGGCCAGACTACATAGGCTCTGATCTGAAATTCAGAAAAAGTTGTGTGTTAGAGGCTCTCGGAAGAAAAAACGAAGCAGTTTCATTCTGCTGTAAGTGGTTTGAAAAAGAGCCGGAAAATATCATGGCAGCGACCGCTTATGTCTATGCATTAATCGGGGCAAAAGAATATGAAACAGCAGAAAAACTGATTCATCAGTTCATCATAGACGAATCAGAATGCCTTGAAGAAAATGAAATTATGTTCCGTGCCGCATCAAAGTATTATGGGGCAATCGGGGACAAAACCAAAAAGAAACAGTTAGATAAAGTGTTAAAAGAATACGAAGTTTATGTGGACAGAATGATTGAAGAAGAATGGTTAGGCAGTGACGAAGATGACTGGGAGGATGAAGAACTTCCGTTTGATTAAGATGTGTGGATGATATATGTATTTGCCGGATGAATAAAACAGTCAGGCTGATAGAAAATAGCGCTTGCATTTCTTTTGTGCGTGTGTATAATGAAATTGTTGTTGAAAACAACACATCATCACATGAATGGTGTGGATAACTGAAAAGGATATGTCATATGGCGGCAATCAGTGATGCAGCCGGCAGGATGATAAAAAAAACGGGGTGCTCGCACAGGCGGGCTGAGAGTAAGCGGATGCTTTAACCCAGAACCTGATTTGGATAATGCCAACGTAGGGAGATAATGGATCACAAGTGTGTGTTTTTTGTGTGCAGGAATCTTTGGTTGGGTTCCTGCATTTTTTTGAGGGAATAGTGTGAAAAATAAATTTTTCACACTCGAGATTTGTGTCTGCGCTCACTTGACACAAACTCGTTATGCGCAAAAGGCGTGCGCAGAAATGAGGATTAAAATGAACATCACAAGAGAACAGTTAAAATTATACGCTGTCACAGACCGTAGCTGGCTTGGCAGCGAGACACTGTATGAGCAGGTAGAGAAAGCGTTAAAAGGCGGCGTGACCTTAGTGCAGCTTCGGGAAAAAACTCTTGATGAGGCTGCTTTTGAGAAAGAAGGACAGGAGTTATTAGAACTTTGTCATCATTATAATGTACCGCTTATCATCAATGACAACGTGAAACTGGCAAAAAAAATCCATGCAGACGGAGTTCACATCGGACAGTCTGATATGGAGATAAAAAATGCAAGAGAGCTTCTTGGAGCAGATAAGATTATCGGCGTGACAGCAAAGACGATAGAGCAGGCGAAGGCAGCAGAAGCTGCCGGAGCAGATTATCTTGGAAGCGGAGCAGTTTTTGGAACAAGCACGAAAACCGATGCAAAACCGATGGAACTTTCTTTATTTCAGGAAATCTGTGAGAGTGTAACAATTCCGGTTGTTGCGATTGGAGGAATTAACGCAGACAATGTCCTTCGGCTGAAAGGCAGAAAGATGGCGGGAACAGCAGTTGTCAGCGGCATTTTCGCATGTGAAGATATTGAAAAAGGAACAAGAGAACTACTTGAAAAAGTAGAAAGTATCATTTAATTAGGTAGGAACTGCAGAGCAGTTTTTATATACAGCGGCAGATTGGGGGCACCACCTTAGGTCGCTATACAAAATTAATGCAAAAGAAGGATTTTTCTTCGGAAAAACAAGGAGGATTTTATGTTTACAGCATTAACAATCGCTGGAAGTGATTCCAGTGGAGGCGCCGGCATCCAGGCAGATATTAAGACTATGACCGCAAACCGCGTTTACGCGATGAGTGCGATCACGGCTTTGACTGCCCAGAATACGACCGGCGTAACAGATATTATGGAGGTGACTCCAAAGTTTTTGGCAGAGCAGCTGGATAGTATTTTTACGGATATCAATCCGGATGCAATTAAGACCGGGATGGTTTCGTCAAGTGAACTGATTGAGACGATTGCGGACAAACTGACAGAATACCACGCAAAAAATATCGTAGTGGATCCTGTTATGGTGGCTACCAGCGGAGCAAGACTTATCAGCGAGGAAGCCATTGGAACATTGAAAAGTAAATTATTGCCTCTGGCAACTGTTATCACTCCAAATATCCCGGAAGCAGAAGTGCTTTCTGAGATGGAGATCAAAACAGAAGCAGATATGGAAAAAGCAGCAGAGACCATCTGTAACACCTTAGGTTGTGCAGTTTTATTAAAGGGTGGACATCAGTTAAATGATGCCAATGATCTTCTTTTCCAGAAAGGGAAAGAGCCGGTATGGTTCCACGGAAAAAGAATTGACAATCCAAATACCCATGGAACAGGTTGTACCTTATCTTCCGCAATTGCATCAAATCTTGCAAAAGGAAGAGACTTGGAAACCTCTGTCAAGTATGCGAAAAACTATATTTCCGGCGCACTTGCCGATATGCTTGACCTTGGAAAAGGAAGCGGCCCTATGAATCATGCATTTGCAATCGAAGGAGAATATGAAAGATGAGTGAAAAAAGAACTTCCGTTTTTTCAAACGGTTTAATCTGGTTTGGGGCAGGAGTGTCTTTAGCTGAGATCCTGACCGGTACCTATTTCGCACCACTTGGTTTTGGAAGAGCAATGGCAGCAATTCTGCTCGGACACCTGATCGGCGGACTCATGATGTTTGCTGCAGGAATGATCGGGGCAAAAGAGCGGAAAAGTGCCATGGAAACTGTAAAAATGAGTTTCGGTGAGAAGGGAAGCCTTCTCTTTGCAGTATTAAACGTGCTGCAGCTTGTCGGCTGGACTGCTATCATGATCTATGATGGTGCACTCGCAGCAGACGGCCTATTACATAGCGGCATATGGATCTGGGCAATTGTGATCGGAATTTTGATCATAGTGTGGATCTTTATCGGACTGACCAATCTTGGAAAGTTAAATACCGTTGCAATGACCGCACTCTTTGTATTGTCACTGGTACTTTTTAAGGTGATCTTCTTTAATACAGATTTTGTAATGCCGATCGCAGTAAGTGATGATATGATGACTTTTGGAGCTGCGGTAGAGCTTGCAGTCGCAATGCCTCTTTCCTGGTTACCGCTTATCAGCGATTATACGAGAGAAGCAGAAAAACCATTCGCAGCAACCTTTACAAGTGTATTCGTATACAGCGTAGTCAGCATTTTTATGTACATGATCGGTATGGGAGCCGCTATTTTTACCGGCGAATACGATATCGCGCAGATTATGTTAAAGACAGGTCTTGGCGTTGTGGGATTACTGATCATTGTATTCTCAACCGTTACAACAACGTTCTTAGATGCTTATTCCGCAGGAGTTTCCTGTGTTTCCATTTCTTCTAAAATTCAGGAGAAATGGGCAGCGATCATTGTTACTGTGATCGGAACGATCGCAGCGATCGTTTATCCAATGGATAACATTACAAACTTCTTATATCTGATCGGATCTGTTTTTGCTCCGATGATTGCAGTGCAGATTGCAGATTACTTCATTTTGAAGAAAGCGGATTCTGAAAAAAATGCTTTCCAGTGGCGTAATCTGATCGTATGGCTTGCCGGATTTATTATTTACCGCATATTAATGCACGTAGATACTCCGCTTGGAAATACTCTGCCGGATATGGTGATCACAGTCGTTCTCTGCCTGATTGTGGAAAAGGTTGCAGAAGCAATGCGAAAATGAGGACGAAAGAATGAAAAAATCTAACTTAAAGAAATTAACAGTCACAGCAATTTTAGCAGCAGTAGCCGTAGTGGGAAGCTTATTTTCCTTCCCGGTATTCGGTTCAAAATGTGCACCGGTACAGCATATGGTAAATATTTTATGTGCAGTTACCGTAGGTCCTTGGTGGGCACTGGCACAGGCATTTATCGCATCTTTGATCCGTAACTTATTAGGACTTGGAAGCCCGCTTGCATTCCCGGGAAGTATGTGCGGTGCATTACTTGGCGGTCTGCTGTATAAATATGGAAAGAAACTTCCATTTGCTTACATTGGAGAAGTAGTGGGAACCGGTATTCTCGGCGGAATGCTTTCTTATCCGGTTGCATATCTTGTTATGGGAAACACAGCAGCAACATTGTTTATGTTCGTAGTGCCATTCCTCATCAGTACCTGTGGAGGAACAATCATTGCAATCATTATCACACTGCCATTAAAAAAATCAGGTATGCTCGGAAAAATGAAGGACAGTCTGGAAGAGTAGATGAAAGTTTTTCTGCGCACTCTTTAATTTCTTATAAAGGAAGAGAAAGATGCAAAGTAAGAAAGCCTGTCGGGATTTATGTCCCGGCAGGCTTTCTTTGCATGTGACATTATGAAAGGGTGTTCCCTTTTTTGCAACGGAGAATTCCAAGAAGCAGCAATACCGGAAAGATAATTCCTGCCAGAATACCCATTTTCAGGTTGTCTCCCAAAGAATCTGAAATCATTCCAACCAAGGTGGGACCTCCTGCACAACCCATATCTCCACCTAGTGCCAGTAATGCAAACATAGCTGTCCCACCTTTTGGCAAAGCTGCGGATGCTTTGCTGAATGTCCCTGGCCACATGATTCCTACTGAGAGCCCACAAACCGCACAGGCAATCAGATTTAATAACGGAGCCCGGAATAATGAAATCCCCAGATAGGATAAAATACATAGTAAACAACTATAAATCATAAAGTGATCTAAATTGATACGATCGCCATACTTGCCATAAAATAATCTTGAGGTTCCCATTAGAATCGCAAAAGCCATCGGTCCGGCTAAATCTCCTGCGGCTTTGGAAATTCCAAGTCCTTTTTCCGCAAAAGCCGAAGCCCATTGGCTTACTGCCTGTTCACTTGCCCCGGCACATATCATCATAATCAGTAAAATCCAAAAAACTTTCAGCCGGAACAATTCTTTTAATCCAAGACCGGTTTCGCCATCCTCAAGCAGAGGTGCAATTGGTACCTTTGCAAAAACAAAAGCATTTCCAATAGGAATGACTGCCCAGATAATAGCTAATATTTTCCAGTTATCGATACCCGCTGCATAGAAAAACAAAGTTGATAAAAGTACAACTCCGGCATGCCCCCAGCAATAAAAAGAATGAAGCAGGCTCATCGCTTTCTCTTTATTATCAGACGGGCAGGCCTCAACGACAGGACTGACCAGAACTTCCAGAAGTCCACCACCTATGGCATAAATCATTACTGCAATCAAAATTCCGATAAAGGGAACCGGTAAAATTTCAGGTAAAACTGTAAGAAGAAGTAATCCTGCCGCTGCAAGGGCATGAGCTGTGATCATGGATACCTGATAGCCTATTTTATCGATGAATCTGACAGAAAGAAGATCCACCAGTAATTGTATTCCAAAATTAAAAGTCACCAGTAAAGTGATCTGGGAAATCGGAACATGGTAGCTTTTCTGAAAAAATAAGAAAAGTAATGGTGTAAAATTGTTCACGACAGCCTGTACAATATAACCTACAAAACAGGCAGTGATCGTCTTATTATATTGGTTTTTCATTTGTCTTTATTCTCCTTTGACAAATGTGATTATATCGCAAAGATTGTGTGCAGTCATTGTACAAAATTGCATATTTATAGTACAATATGGTAAAAATTAGTATTTATAAGGAAATGCATTATGGACTATTTTAAGATAACTACAGATGAAACACTGCGGGAAACGGTTCAGCATGGCAGTGAACGTTATCCTTTTGCATATTATCCTGAGGATATCTGGCAATTTGATTTTCACCGTATCGACTGGCACTGGCATCATGAGCTGGAATTTCTTTATGTTGCAGAAGGCACAGCAATCTGCTTTATCGGTACAAGCAAAGTAGAACTGCATAAAGGCTGCGGCATATTTATTAATAGTGGTGTGTTACACTGTTTTGAAGCACGATCCAGCACATTTACGCCTAATATTGTTTTTGCACCAACTCTGCTGGCATCCGAAAACAGCCTTATTTATGAAAAATATATTCTGCCGGTGATAAATTCAGCAGTAGAATATCAGATTTTTGATCCAAACAGTACATCGGAAAGAAGTGCTTTACAGCTTATGTTACAGATTTTTGAAATTCAGGAAAATGGGCAGGATAATGAATTATGTACCATACAACTTCTGCTTCAGTTCTGGAATATATTGTTTAAAGATGTAGGCTGGAATTCTGATTCGGACAGCCTCCAGCGGCTAAATCATAATCAGGCAAGACTGCAAATTATGATGCAGTATATACATGAACACTATGCGGAAGAAATTACACTGGAAATGATTGCGGCATCGGCATCTATCAGCAAAAGCGGAGCGTTACATATTTTTCAATCCGGCATACATTGTTCGCCGGTAGCGTATCTGATTCAATACAGGCTGGCACAGGCTGCCAGACAACTTTATACTACTCAAAAATCGGTTGCCTCCATTGCAAATGAAACCGGATTTACAAGTGCCGGCTACTTTTGCCGGAAGTTCAGACAGTATTATAATAGAAGTCCGAAGGAATACAGAAAGAAAAAAACGGAAGAAAGTTCTTAAAGTTTGTTTTATAACTACACATTATAAAAAGCGTGTGTTATGATAAGGTCTAACGTGGAATCAGAAATAGATAATAAAAAAATGACAGAGAAAATCAGAACACTACATAAGAGAGACGAGGAATCATGAGTATTTCAGAAAAATATATAGCAGAGCTTTATAACAAAATACAGGAAGAGCGACCGATCATCCACTGCATTACCAATGCCGTGACAGTGAATGACTGTGCAAATATTTTACTGGCAGCGGGGGCATCGCCGACAATGGCACACCATCCGCTTGAAGTGGAAGAAATCACCGCGGGTACGAAAGCACTTGTCTGCAATTTTGGTGCAATTGCTGATTATGAGGCGATGGAAAAGGCTGGAAGAGTGGCAGATGAATTAGGACATGCCATTGTCATTGATCCTGTCGGGGTATCCGGTTCGAGTTATCGGAGAGAAAAGTGCCAGACATTGATCGAAAACATTCATCCAACCTGTATCCGTGGAAATTATTCGGAAATCCGGGCACTGATGGAGCATTGCAGTACGGTGACAGGTGTGGATTCCGGCGATAAAAACCTGGACACAGAGGCGATGCGGCAGTATGCAGACAAATATCATCTGATCATGATCGCTTCCGGGGAAAAAGATATTATCACAGATGGAACCGCCATTTATATTTGTGAAAATGGGGATGCCAAAATGGCAAAGATCACAGGCAGCGGATGTATGTCTTCGGTTATGCTGGGGGCGTTTTTGGGAACAGAGCCTTCCGTGCAGAGCGCAGCAGCCTGTTGTGCGTTTGTTGGAATTGCAGGAGAACTTGCATCGGAAAAAACAGATGCATGTGGAGGTGGAACCATGACGTTCCGCAACTTTTTCATTGATGAAGTATCTTTGATGACACAGGAAAAAATGAGTAGATGTAAGGTGCACATATGATTACATTAAATGATTATCTATATTCCGGTGATACGGTTTTTAAAATATTAAAAAAGTACGCACATGATTTACAGGAGTCGGCAGTCTCAAATCAGAATGAAGTGGATCTGATACATTGCAGGTTTTTAATGCAGATTATGGATTTGCTGGAGCATAATGATTTCCTGACCGCACAGTCACAGAAAATCAGAGAATTTTATAAATATATGGCGAAAGAATACCCGTATCTTTCTTTTGCATTTAAGGGGCGGATCAAATCATTGATCCGTGCGGAAGCAAAGTTCAATGGATATGTGGTGGAATATATTTATGACTATTATGAAAAACATGCGACGTATCCATCTGTCGTAGAATTAGGAGAAAAATTGAATTGTTTTCGGGATCTCATTGCGTACCGGATTGTTATTTCCATGCCAAAATGTCATGTGAAGGACAAGAAAGAGCGGGAAAATCAGGAAATCAAATATTTGTACGAGATTGCAAATGTATTAAAAGATTTTCTGGAAGAACGTGGTTTTACAGCAGAACCCGCTGGTGGAGTAAAGAAAAGCACATCTGAATTGTTAAGAGAGGAAGTCCGTCCTTATTATCGTGATTATATAACAAACGTGGACCCGGATGGTTATCGTTCGCTTCATATTACTTTTTTTGATAACAGTGCAAAATGCTATATGGAGATGCAGCTTCGGACGAAACAAATGGATGATATCGCAGAAATTGGTCCGGCAAATCATCTAGGTTATGAGAAAAAGCAGGAGAGTGAACGCAGAAGAAGAGATGCGATTCCAAAAGGAGAGTGTATCTATTTTGACGAAGCGTATGAACGTGGAATGCAATTGCAGCAGTTGGAACTCAAAAATCTTGATGTTAATATGTTTGCAGCGGTAAATAACAGTCTGATCAATGATGGATGTGGGTTGTATCGGGGAAGATTGATTCTTCCATATGAACACTTGTCAAGATTTCAGAATGATCTGATTGATTAGGTTTAGTTAAACAGTTGCAGAGAAATTTCGATGTTCTGGAATATCTCAAAATGTATACAAAGAAATGCTTGAATTGAACAAAAAATTCGTGAAATTTAAACTATTATACGAAGAAAAAGAATATGCTATTATAATCACACGACGTGCAGCCGAACAGCGATCGCAGAGATTGTTGTCCGGCTGCATTTTTGTCTGTGGAAAATAAAGGAAAAGAGGAGAATAAAATTATGCCAAAAACAAAATTACAGGAAGTTGTTTTTACCATTTTGATGGTATTTGTCATGGTTTACGCCATGATCTGTTACAACATTGCACTGAATATGGGAGGAATGAGCAACATCGTATTCTTAAATGCATTTCATGAATTAGTGATCATGGGACCGATCGCATTTATTTTAGATTTCTTTTTATATGGAAGTCTTTCAAAAAAACTTGCATTCCGCATTGTGACACCGGGCGTGGATAAGCCAATCATGATTATTTTAGCAATTTCATCCATCACCGTATGTCTGATGTGTCCAACCATGAGCTTTTTTGCTACTTTATTATTTAAGAGTGCAGGAAAAGAATTTATTGCGGTCTGGTTTCAGACAACTGCTTTGAACTTTCCGATGGCATTTTTCTGGCAGATCTTTTTTGCAGGACCGCTTGTCCGTGCTATATTCGGAATGATTTTTAAGGAAAAAGAACCGCAGGTCATGAAAGAAGAAGCGGAATACTTAGAGGGCGGAGAAGCAAGATAATCCTTAAAAGGTAATACTATGTCCGGTATTTGGAAAAATAAGTGCGGCAGCGCAGTCAGTAACAAAAATGAAAACCCAAAACATATTCCATTTTTTTCGAAAATCCAGTGAAATATGATACCACCATTTTTGCAATATTTTTGAAAAAATGCAGACCCACAGAACACCTGCAACGCCGAACCCAAACGCAGAAGCCAGACAGATATACCCACGGAAATTAAGAAAATATCCGTTGTAATCCCAATAACGCAAATTCCACAAGAAATCAAGAAACCATCCGATCACAAGTTCTAAACCGGAGCCTGAAAGGGCAGAGAGGAAAAAGACAGTGACAGGGTGGTTTTTCTTATGTTTTCCTGAAGAATCTGGCAATAATTCATGAGGGGATAATATAACCGAAAATAAAACTGCGCCAATCCCGTAAACAGGCAGCCATGGACCGTAGAGAAAACCACGGTTTCGAAACGTTCCTTCTTTTACAAGGAAAATCAGAACCTCCCACACATAACCGCAGGCAGAGCCTGTGAAAAAGAAAAAAATCATAAGTGAAAGGATATTTTGTATTGTATTCTGCTCCGGTCTGCGGAGGCTGGTAAAATCCGGAAGGTGTTTTTGCTTTTTCATGGAATAAGTATGCTGCCGGAGAAGAAAATTATGTATGGAGTAATAAGAGAAATGTGAAATGAATAAGATGGCACACCTGACATTTGCTAAAATAGAAATAAGGAAAATGAATCGGAAATGGAAATCTCAAGTGAAAAACGGAGATGAAAAGTAGAAAGCGGAAGTAGAAATCAAAAACGAAAATGAAAAATAGAAATCGAAAATCAGAAATGGAAATGAAAAATAAAAATTGGAAATGGAGATTAGAAATGAAAATCAGAAATAAAAACCAGAAATAGAAATCAGAAATGAAAAATAAAAATGAGAAATAGAAACCGAAAGCAAAAATCAAAAATGAAAACTCAAAATGGAGATCAGGAACAAAAATGATTGACAGAGAAAACAGATCAGCGTATGATAAAAAACAATTATTTTTCAGAAAATTTTAAATAATACAATGCACGCTTGCAAATATTCTGTTGAAAAAAACAGATTTCGGGAGATATCTTGTGAGGCATCAGGAGAGAGAAAGAATGGATTTACAATTAGTGAAAATGAGTGAAAAATACAAATCACAGCTTTTTGATATGATGGACGAGTGGACAAAAACCGGGGAAAACATTATTCCATGGGCAATCCGGAAAGCAAATTATCATGATTTTGATGCCTATCTGAAAAGTCTGGAAGAATCAGAGCCAAAAGAGGGATATGTACCTGCATCCACTTTTTTTGCATATGACCGGGAACGAGATATTCTGGTTGGAGCAGTCGATATCAGACATTCCCTTAACGAAGCATTATTGTTAGATGGAGGTCATATCGGAGACGGCGTGCGTCCTTCGGAACGAAGAAAAGGATATGCAACAGCGATGATCGCATTAGCGTTAGACGAGTGCAGAAAGCTGGGAATTGAAAAGGTACTTATGGTATGTAATCAGGAAAATACAGGTTCAGCAAAAAGTATCAGGAACAACGGAGGTGTTCTGGAAAACGAGATAAACGTAGAGGGCGAGATGGTACAGCGCTACTGGATACAGCTGTAGAGGTTACGATCAACTTTAAAAATTACGTGCCAATTAAGCAAAACTATGCTACAATGAAACGAGCGATAATTTCATTTACAGATTCAGGTAAAATGAAATTACCAGAAATGCGGTTCTGACATAAATCAGGACATTACAGAAATGAAAATACAGGAGGACAAAGGGCTGACTATGGAAAATATCTTTTCCCAGGAAAAAGTAATCGTCATCGACTTCGGCGGTCAGTACAACCAGCTGGTTGCAAGACGTGTCAGAGAATGTAACGTTTACTGTGAAATCTATTCCTATCGAACAGACATCGAGCAGATCAAAGCCATGAATCCAAAGGGAATCATTTTGACCGGAGGACCAAACAGCTGCTACGAGCCGGATTCACCAACCTATACCAAAGAATTATTTGAACTTGGCATTCCGGTTTTGGGACTTTGCTATGGTGCACAGTTAATGATGCACGTGTTAGGAGGCAAAGTTGAGAAGGCACCGGTGCGTGAGTATGGTAAAACAGAAGTAATGGTGGATACAACTTCTCCATTATTTGGAAATGTTGCACCGACGACCATCTGCTGGATGAGCCACTTTGATTATATTTCAAAACCAGCACCAGGTTTTAATATTGTTGCACACACGGCAGACTGCCCGGTTGCAGCAGCAGAAAACAGAGAGAAAAATTTATATGCGATCCAGTTCCACCCGGAAGTACTGCACACCGAAGAGGGAAGCAAAATGCTCCACAACTTCGTAAGAGGCGTGTGTGGATGCGCCGGAACATGGAGAATGGATTCTTTCGTTGAGAGTACGATTAAGGATATCCGAGAAAAAGTCGGTGATGGAAAAGTACTTCTTGCATTATCCGGCGGTGTAGATTCCTCTGTTGCAGCAGGACTTTTATCCAGAGCCATTGGAAAGCAGCTTACCTGCGTATTCGTTGACCACGGTCTTCTCCGCAAAGATGAGGGAGATGAAGTCGAGAGCGTATTCGGACCAAACGGTCAGTTTGACTTAAACTTCATCCGTGTCAATGCACAGGAGAGATACTACAGCAAACTTGCAGGCGTTACAGAGCCTGAGCAGAAACGTAAGATCATCGGAGAGGAATTTATCCGTGTATTCGAAGAAGAAGCAAAGAAAATCGGGGCTGTTGATTTCCTTGCACAGGGAACCATCTATCCGGACGTAGTGGAAAGTGGACTTGGCGGTGAATCCGCAGTGATCAAATCCCACCACAACGTAGGAGGACTTCCTGATTTCGTTGATTTCAAAGAGATCATCGAGCCACTCCGCAACTTATTCAAGGACGAAGTCCGCAAAGCAGGTCTTGAACTTGGCATTCCGGAGAATCTTGTTTTCCGTCAGCCATTCCCAGGTCCTGGACTTGGAATCCGTATCATCGGTGAAGTAAATGCAGACAAAGTCCGCATTGTACAGGATGCCGACTACATCTACCGCGATGAGGTGGACAAAGCAGTTGCTGCCTACAAAAAAGAGCACGGCAAGAACCCATCCTGGATGCCAAACCAGTACTTTGCAGCCCTTACCAACATGCGTTCCGTTGGTGTTATGGGTGATGAGAGAACTTACGACTACGCAGTTGCACTGCGTGCAGTCAATACGGTTGATTTTATGACAGCCGAATCTGCTGAGATTCCGTTTGCAGTATTACAGACTGTAATGAGCCGAATTATAAATGAGGTGCGTGGGGTGAATAGAGTATTCTATGATCTGACGAGTAAGCCACCGGGAACGATTGAGTTTGAATAAATCGAGTTGCTTAAAAAAGCCAGTGTTTATGCGGGTTTCAGCGATTTCGATTAGTCTTTTGATAACAAATTGATAACAGTCATAGCAAGTGCCATTATTCTTGTTATCCAGTGGTTTATGGGTAACGGAACAATTAACAGGTGGCTTGCAGACTAAAGTTCGGAGCTTGGCTCTGAACAAATTCCATATTATAAACTAAGCCCTTAGCTGTGGTTAATAACCATAGTTAAGGGCTTTTTTGTCGTTGCCAAAGCATCTGTAGGGAGCTGCCAGTGGCAGGTCCTGTAGGTGCTTATTTATCTTTCAAGTGGTCTTTGAATGCTTCCACGAGAGCGTCACTTAATTCCTGTGATGGAACTTTTGCCCAACGCTGTGTGGTGTCGAACTCTGGATAATGGTAACGCCAGTTATCGTATTCTTCTCTGTTGATTTCTTCGGAAGATAGCTTGTCTGCCTGTTCTTTCCAAGCATACAGCATTTTGAGGAGTTCATATGCTTCTCTGCCTTTGTCCTTGTTGACCTTTAAGCATACCTCTCCGTCTGCTTCACTGACAGTAAGACCGTAAATATCTTCAAGGGTAAACAGAGTGTGCATAAGACCGATATAGCTGTCTATGTCAGGAACATCAAGAGCCTGTGGAGAAACATCAAGCACCTGTGCCAATGCATTTGTAAGGTCTGCTTTCGGTTTGCGTGTACCAGTTTCGTACTGTGCCAAACGCACATCAGCACTCTTTTCTGGAAAACCGATTGCTGTACCGAGATACTTTTGTGTCATACCACGCATTAGTCTGAAAAAATGTATTCTTTCGCTGATAGCCATAATGATACGCTCCTTTTATATTTAGTGAAATAAGTATAGCAGAAATGTTTAGTGGAAGTCAAGAAAAACCGAAACAAAAATGTTTAATATTTTCTTTGCAACCACTTGACAATAGCAAATATGTTTAGTAAAATAAATTACGAATTAAACAAATATGCTTAATGCGACAACTGAATGACCGTCCGAAAAGCCAAACCGCCAAGACCTCGTCGGAGCAAGTTCCGTATCGTTCGCTTGTGTGCAAGCACAAAAGCTCATTCGCTGCACTGCTCCTCCTCTTCCCCAAAAGTCTCCGACTTTTCGGGAACCCCTATACGAGCGAGCGCCTGATGTACTGCGGTGCATTGGGACAGCACAGCGCCTGCCGACAAGCAGGAGTGCCTGTTGGAACTTTAACACGGAGAAAGCGGCAAGCAAAAAATTATTTTAAGAAAGGAAGAAAAAGGATATGGAAAACAGATTTATCCGAGCCGAAGATGTGGCTCAGGAACTAAACGTATCAAAACCTTATGCATATAAACTCATCAGACAATTAAATGAGGAATTGAAAGCAAAGGGCTTTATTACGATTGCAGGGCGTGTAAATCGCCAGTATTTTTACGAAAGGCTCTACGGAGCAGGAAAGGGGGAAATGTAAATGCCGGTATTTAAGAATGAAGATAACGGTACTTGGTATGTGATGGCAAGGTATGTGAACTGGAAAGGGGAACGCAAGCAGAAATGCAAGCGTGGCTTTGCTACCAAACGAGAAGCACAGGAATGGGAAAGAATGTTCAAATTGCAGACTTCTTCAGACCTTGATATGAGTTTTGAAGCCTTTACGGAGCTTTATATCAATGATGTGAAGAACCGTTTGAAGGAAAACACGTGGCTTACCAAAGAGCATATCATACGCACAAAGATACTTCCGTATTTCGGGAAACTGAAAATCAGCGAGATTTCCACAAAGGAGATTATTACTTGGCAGAATGAAATGCTTGCCTATCGTGATGAGAAGAAAAAGCCTTATTCACAGACGTATCTGAAAACGCTGCACAATCAGTTGTCCGCCATTTTCAATCACGCTGTCCGCTACTATGAACTGCGTTCCAATCCTGCGGCAAAGGTGGGAAATATGGGACGTGAGGAACACAAGGAAATGCTGTTCTGGACAAAGGAAGAATACAAGAAATTCTCTTTTGAGATGATGGACAAGCCTGTTTCCTTTTATGCGTTTGAAATGCTTTACTGGTGCGGTATCCGAGAGGGCGAGCTGTTAGCTTTGACTCCGGCAGATTTCAACTTTGATAAGGAAACAGTCACAATCAATAAATCCTATCAGCGTTTGAAAGGGCAGGATGTGATTACTTCTCCGAAAACGAAAAAGAGCAACCGCACGATTAAAATGCCGAAGTTTCTGTGTGAGGAAATGAAAGAATATCTCGGTATGCTTTACGGATTGAAGAAGAAAGACCGTATCTTTACGGTGACGAAAAGCTATCTTCATCACGAGATGGACAGAGGGGCAAAGGCGGCAGGCGTGAAGCGTATCCGCATTCACGATCTCCGTCACAGCCACATTTCACTCTTGATTGATATGGGCTTTTCTGCGGTGGCGATTGCTGACCGAGTTGGTCACGAAAGTATTGATATTACTTATCAGTACGCACACCTCTTTCCGTCAAAGCAGATTGAGATGGCAGAAAAATTAGATGATTTAGGGAAAGGAGATTTTGAAAATGTCAGCTAAGAACAGAGATAACAAAAATCGTTGGAGGAATATCACAGTAGGGTTTCGAGTATCGCCCGAAGAAAACGAACTCATTAACAGAGCTGTAGCTCTATCAGGATTGCCAAAACAGGAGTATTGTTACCGCCGTTGCTTAAATCAGGATGTGGTGGTACAGGGCAATCCGAGAGTGTATAAGGCGTTGAAAACGGAATTTGCCACAGTCCTTGCGGAACTGAAAAGGATTGAAGCAGGAAAAGGTGTGGATGATGAACTGCTGAGTGTAATAGAACTGATTTCCATTATTCTCGGCGGTTTGAAAGGAGAGGATGCGAATGGAGAATAAAAAAGAAATGACTATTCCAAATGTATCTGCGGCAACAGATGCGGAACAGTCACTTTCCAAATGTACTGACAATAGTATAGTCAATCAGGATACGGATTTCAAGGGGTACGAGCAATCTTTTGAAGAAATGCAAAGGGAAATACTCAGACAGTTAGACCCTTCCTATCTGAAAACAGTATCAATGACAACGCTGTATGATACGGTGTTTGAGGTTCAGACACCACTTATCGACGGTCTGCTCCAAAGGGGAACTTACCTTTTCGTAGGTTCCCCGAAAGTGGGAAAGAGCTTTATGATGGCACAGCTTGCCTATCATATCAGCACAGGCACACCGCTTTGGGAGTATAAGGTGCGTAAGGCAACGGTGCTTTATTTTGCCCTTGAAGATGATTACCCACGTTTGCAGAAGCGATTGTTTCAGATGTTCGGTGCAAAGGAGACAGGCAATCTGTATTTCGCAACGGAATGTAAAACGGTCAATGGCGGACTGGAAGAACAGATAAGAGGGTTTATGAGGGAACACCCAGACACAGGCTTGATTATCATAGACACCTTAAAGCGTGTGCGTGAAGCAGGCGGAGCAGATTACAGCTACGCAAGTGATTATGATGTTGTGGCAAGGCTGAAAGCGTTGGCAGACAGTTACAAGGTTTCAATGCTTATTGTTCATCATACACGCAAACAAAAATCGGAAGATATATTCGATATGATTTCAGGCACGAATGGTCTGATGGGTGCGGCAGACGGTGCATTTGTTCTCAGTAAGGACAAGCGTACTTCCAACAATGCCACACTTGATGTTGCTGGCAGAGACCAGCAGGATATGAAAATCCATCTTGTAAGGGACAGCGAGCGATTGGTGTGGAACTTTGCAAAATCGGAAACGGAGATGTGGAAAGAACCGCCCGAACCTCTGCTTGAGAAGATAGCGGATACGCTCTTTTCGGAAAGTGACAGATGGGAAGGAACTGCTTCGGAACTTTGCGAAAGGCTTGCGGTGGATATAAAGCCGAATGTACTTTCTTTAAGGCTCAGTATCAACGCAAGCAGGCTGTTTCGTGATTACGGTATCCGTTATCAGAACAGCCGCACACACGACGGAAGAAAGGTTTCACTTTGGAAAGAAACCGAGCAGACGGCGTGACAAACGGTGTCAAAGGTGTCAATGTTTTTGAGAGCAGCACGCTGTGAAAAACATTGTCACCATCGTCACACTTTGACACCGGATAAAGTTTAGGGGAGTGTGCAGAGAGTGCCTTTTCAAAGGCGGCTCTTTGGTCTCGCCTGCTGGCTCGGTCGGTTCGCAGGCGTGTGTGCCACCGGCACACGCTCACCCCTCGGAGAGCCTTCGGAGAACGCAAAACCTGTTTACAGGTCGCATTTTTGATGGGTGTACCCGTCAAAAGTGCTTTTGCGTTACTTTTGACAAAAGTAACAAAACCTGAGAATGTTGAAATTTACAGATGGGAGATGAAAAAATGCAGAGAACGATAAGTGCAATGGTCGGTAAAGGCTCGGTCAATCACAATAGCCGAAAGTTCCGAGCAGAAAATGTAGACGGAACTCGTACTCATCTCAATATCGACTACTGCAATGAAAATATAAAGACAGTTTATCACGAATTGTTTGATGAAGCATTGGAAAGATACAATGCCAAGCAGATAAGGTCAGACCGAAAGATAAAAGATTATTATGAAAAAATCCGAAGTTCCAAGCAGGAAAAACCGTTCCACGAAATCATTTTACAGGTGGGCGGTAAGGGAAATATGAACGCCGATACGGAAAACGGAGAACTGGCAAAGCAGATTTTAGATGAATACTATCAGGGTTTTCAGGAGCGAAATCCACAGCTTCGGGTGTTCTCGGCTCATCTGCATATGGATGAAGCTACACCACATCTGCACATAGATTTTGTACCTTTTACCACAGGCAGCAAGCGTGGACTTGATACAAGAGTGTCACTAAAGCAGGCTCTTGCAACGCAAGGTTTTAAGGGCGGCAGTCGTGGCGATACGGAGTGGTCGCAATGGATACAGTCCGAAAAAGAACAGCTTGCGGCGGTGATGGAACGTTATGGGATTGAGTGGGAACATTTAGGCACACACGAAAAACATCTTTCTGTTTTGGATTATAAAAAGCAGGAAAGAGAAAAAGAAGTGGCGGCATTAGGTGCGAAAATCGAGCAGAAACAGATTGAATTTGATGTGTTGTCGGAACGAGTATTGAACTATGATAAGGCAAAAGACGAGCTGTCAAATCTTGAAATAGAGCTTGATACTGCACCGAAATATCAGTTGCCAGAACCAGAGAAATTTATGACTGCAAAGGCATATAAAACCAAAATGGCAGAGCCGGTTGTAAGGAAATTGAAGCAACTTGTCAAAACGGTGCTTGCCCGCTGCTTTGAGGGGTGGGACAACTATCATAGGCTGAATACAGCGAATGCACAGTTATACCGCACCAATCAGCGTTTGGAGAAAGTCAATGAAAGATTGACCGAAGAAAACAAAATCCTAAAAGCAGAAAATAAAGATTACAGCCTGCTCCGTAAGGTTTTTGGTCGCAAACAGATAGATGATTTGTTGGAGCAGGCAAGAACAGTTAAAGGTCGCAAGCGTGATAATACACGATCACGATAGACAAAAATCACAGGAGGAAAAGGAAAATGACAAAGACAATTTTTGAAGAAATGGGCGGAACTTATAGACAGGTGGGTGATTATTTATTGCCGAACATCACAGTACCAGCCGAAGAAGAAATAGAGCCGATTGGTTTATGGGGGAAACGACATGCAAGGCATTTAAAGGAACACTATAAAGTGTTATATATGAACCTGCTGACAAGCGGAAAGCTGCATAGTTATCTTGCAGAAGTCGATAAGCAAGCAGAGGATATGTTTCTTCGACTGGTAAAGGAATATGCCGACAGACAAGATGTGACGGAACAATTAAAGAAAGATAATCCCTACGAATGGATTGGAAGAATGAATAATATTCAGGCTTGTGTGAGGGAAGTTGTAGGAACGGAGTTGATTTACACATAAGCGTTTTACGGTATGGTGCTCCTGCGTTTGCTGGAGTGCTGTGGTTGTGGTTGTAAAGAGGTTGTGAAAGATTGAATTTCGTAATGGTTGGATGTATAATTAGGAAGTGAAAATTTTAATTTGCACTTCCATAAGGTGAAATGTATTGACACAAAAAATACAGTATGATAGTATTGCCATTAGAAGAAAGAAAGGCACATTTTGTGTAAGGTGAGGAAATGATTAATAGATAATTTGATTTAAGTAAGACACATATAGTTATTGAGCCTGTAGAGAATAGGTTTGTTTTGTGTACGCTTAAGTTGGATTATCGCAAGAGGCATTTCCTTTGTTTTCCTTTTGGAAAAGAAATAAGGGGCTATTTAGCGAGTCTATTTTTGCGTATGCAAAAAAGACTCGTTTTTGTGTGTTCAAAATAATAATTGGCTCAGACTTCGAAAAGGAGAAACTTTAATGTTGCAGATAAAAAAATTAAATTTAACACATAAAAAAGACCTGAGAATAATTCTTAATGATTTCAACCTTGTGCTAAATGATGGAGATAAGGCAGTTATTATTGGAGAAGAGGGAAATGGGAAATCGACATTAATGAAGTGGATATACAATCCGTCGCTTGTAGAAAACTATATAGAAGCAGATGGGGAAAGGATAATGGGACACGAACGTCTTGGTTATCTTCCGCAGGAGATGCTCGATGAAGATAAGGAAAAAACAATATACGAATATTTTTCTGAAGAGGAAATATTCTGGGAGAAAACGCCTAAAGAATTGTCTGTTATTGCGGGAAAATTTGGAATGAAAAATGATTTTTTCTACAGTAACCAGACAATGGGTAGTCTTTCAGGAGGCGAAAAAGTCAAGACACAACTTATGAGGCTTTTCATTCGCGATGTTTCTGTGCTGTTGTTGGACGAACCTTCCAATGACATCGACATTGCGACGCTTACATTACTGGAAAAAATCATAAATGACTGGAAGCACATTGTGCTTTTTATTTCACACGATGAAACGCTGATAGAGCGTACTGCCAACATGGTGATACATATCGAGCAGATTATACGAAAAACAAAGGCGAGATATACCGTGGCAAAGCTTCCCTATAGACGCTATGTGGAAGAACGGCTTCATAAATTTGAAATCCAAAAACAGCGGGCACTGAGTGACCGTAGGGAGAAAAAGATTCGCGATGAAAAATATCAAAGAGTTATGCAGAGTGTACAAGGTGCATTAAGAAGTTGTACCAGACAAGCACCGTCTGTTGCCAAAAACTTAAAGGACAAAATGCATACGGTTAAGGCAATGGAACGAAGATTTGAAAAAGAAGATGAAAATATGACTCAGATGCCGGAACAGGAAGAAGCAATCTTTGTCAAATTAGGGGATGAAAACTCACACATTCCCGCAGGAAAAACGGTCATAGAATATGAACTTTCAAAGCTTGTGACTCCGGATGGCAAAAGAATTTTAGCAGAAGGAATTCATTTAAAAATAAAAGGTTCAGAAAAAATCTGTATGATAGGAGCCAACGGGGCAGGAAAAACGACTCTTCTAAAAAAGATAGCGGAAGAACTCCTAAATCGGAATGACATTAAAGCAGAATATATGCCTCAAACTTATGAAGACCTGCTGGATTTGGATGTTACACCGGTTGATTACCTTGATAAAACAGGAGATAAAGAAGAGCGTACAAGAATTAGAACATACCTTGGTTCACTTAAATACACACCAGATGAAATGGAGCATCCGATTCGGGAGTTATCAGGCGGACAAAAGGCGAAAGTGCTTCTCTTGAGGATGAGCTTAAGTGGTGCAAATGTTCTTATTCTGGATGAACCGACAAGAAATTTTTCACCATTGTCCGGTCCGGTAATAAGAAAAATGCTCCGAGAATTTCCGGGGGCTGTCATTAGCATTTCTCACGATAGAAAGTATATTGAAGAGGTGTGCGATAAAATATATCAGCTAAATCCTAATGGATTACAGCTAATTGGTGATTGATAACAAAAAGGATGAAAGACTGACAAATTTCAGGCTTTTAGTGAGTTGGAAAGCATACAAAGATTTGAATTTGGAGGATAGATTATGGTACGTACAGAAGATGCATGTGAAATTATAAAATATGCTTTGCAAAACGAAATTAAAGTATATTTAGATGGCGGATGGGGTGTTGATGCACTTCTTAAAAGAGAATCAAGAATACACAATGATATTGATTTGTTTGTTGAACTGAAACATTATCATGATTATATTTATGTGATTAAGCAGCATGGATTTGAGGAAGTAAATACTGATTATACAACGGATGGTCATACTGTCTGGAAAGATGATAAACAAAGAATCATTGATTTACATTGTTTTGAATTTACAGATGACGGAATTGTTTATGAGGGAGATATATTTCCATCAAAAACTTTTTCCGGTATTGGAAAAGTTGGAGATATAACTGTTTCTTGTATTGAACCATTGAGTCAGGTAATGCTTCATTTGGGATATGAACACGATAAAAATGATGTGCATGATGTGATGCTGTTGTGTGAAACATTTCAAATAGCAATACCAGATGAATATAAGGAAAAGTAAAATTTCAGTTTTGTGTTGAATCTCTAAGCAAAATAGCTTATAATTTGACATGCTACATATAGTTATTATCCACAGTTATCGAGTAGGTGTTATCAATGCCGATAACAAAATGATAACATTAGCTCGTATAGGCAGGATAATATGGATATATCAAATAATCAAAAGAACGAGAAACATTACAGAGAATAATTCCTAAACAAAAAGCGTTAGTCTTTGTAGAGTTTGAATAACGGATTAAAATGCCGAAAGCCTGTATTTATGCGGGCTTCCGGCATTTGTTTTATCAAATGGCTCTAGTTTGGCTCTATTTGTGGGGAGAGTAATGGGAAAGAGTTTTTATAGATTTTGACTAAAGAAGGAAGATGACATGGATAATTCTGTGGATAGAAAAAATGCAATTAGATTATATTTAACTGGAACCATAGGTCAAATAACGGTAATAGCAGTTATTGTCTACCTATTGCGTAGGATGGGAATTGTTGTGGATTATACAACGGTGATAGGGATAATAGCAATTGGAATTGGTGGAATATCTTCTGCAATGTGGGGGAGTATTGTCACAGTTCGATATCGAAAAATAAATTTTAAGAGGATTGTAATTGAGTTTGTGAACATAAAGCAACCTGTCTTTGGTTACTTGCTTGTTTTTATGTTTTTGAGTATAGAGTTTTGTTATCTATTAATGGGTGGAATGTTACAAGTAAAGAATTGGTATATTCCGGTTATATTATTTGTAAAAGCAATTTTGTTCGGTGGGATTGAAGAAATAGGCTGGAGATATACGTTTCAACCAATAATTGAGGAACGGCATAATTATGTGTTTTCGACATGCGTGACATTTGTTTTCTGGGGAATATGGCATTTTCTTTATTTTTATATTGAAGGATCAATACAATTTGTTCAGGTCAGTAGCTTTTTACTTGGGCTTTTGATAAATTGTTTTATTTTATCTGCACTATACTATAAAACAAAGAGTTTATGGATATGTGTAATGACACATGCATTGATTAATACATTATCGCAAATATCAGTTGGTGGCAATCTAATTGTTTCAATGATATGTAAGGTAATGATTATTTGTATTGCCATTTTTATTTCAAGAGGAGTATGCATAAATAATGAAAAAAAGAATTAAAAGTATGTTACGTGTTTTTCTATGGGTTGCAGCAATCATTGTTATTTTAATATGTATTTGCTTTGGCTATCATAGGTACAGGCTTAGGAAAGAGGAAAAATTAAGGGAACCATTAGGGCAGCTTATAGATATAAATGAAAATAATATTAGCATTTATGTTGAGGGGAGTGGTTCCAAAACACTTGTGTTTTTGTCTGGTAGCGGAACATGTTCTCCCATTCTGGATTTTAAATCTCTATATTCATTGTTAAGTGACGAGTACAGAATTATTGTTGTTGAAAAGTTTGGATATGGATATAGTGATATTGTTGATGAAGACAGAAACATACAGACTATATTATCTGAAACAAGATTAGCTTTGAATAAAGCAGGAATTGATGGTCCATATGTTTTATGTCCGCATTCTATGTCTGGAATTGAAGCCCTTTATTGGGCACAAGAATATCCGGATGAAATTGAATCAATCATAGGTTTGGATATGGCTGTGCCAGAATATTACGAGAATATGAAAATAAATCTTCCACTAATGAAACTTGGACAATATGCAGCGGATTTAGGAATTACCAGACTAATTCCTACACTTGCGGAAAGTGATGCTATAAAGCATGGAACGTTGACTAATGACGAAAAGAATAGGTATAGAGCAATTTTTTATAACAGAACGGCAACTGTAACAATGATAAATGAAGCGAAGAGTGTTAAGGATAATGCAATAATTGTAGCTCAAAATGGAGTACCACAGGTTCCTATGCTGCTTTTTATTTCTGATGGTACTGGTGGAACTGGTTTTGATAAAGAAACATGGAGAAGGATACAGGAAAAATACATCTCAGAAGTGGAGTCTGGGAAGTACATAGAATTGGATTGCCCACATTATGTGCATGATTATGAGTATGGAAGAATAAGTGAGGAGATTAAAAGCTTTTTAAGTGATTAATATTTATCAGTCATTTGAAGGGTGATTTTGTGGGATTGTATATTGCAGATATTTTGTTTTTTATGGTACAATATCGTCTAAGGAAAGTACCCATGACAGGGTGGTAGCCTCCCGAGTTTTATGATACCGGGCAACCGGAATACATAGGAAGGGAGGTGGCGCCGATGACGGCTTATGAGATCATTTCGATTTTCATTGGGATATTAGCATTGCTGATGTCCTTTGGTAGCTTGATTGTAGCGTTGCTTGCCTTTCTCGATAAGAGAAACAAGCGAAAATAAAAATGCCTATCCTGTCTGATCCACAGGATAGGCGGTGTCCTTAAGGACATTCATTAACCTAAACTCGGAGCATCCACCTTTGGAGTGGGTGCTTTCTGTTTAATTAGATATTATCATCTTATGTCTGATAATTCAAGAGGTTTCACTAATTTGGAAAAATTTTTACAGTAAGGCGGTTAGTGCCTTTTTTGACAACCATACTGTCATCAAGCAGGTGTTGCTTGATTTCTTCGATATTTTCATTGATATGCTGCAAACTGTCAGCATACTCTTCTTCTGAATATTCATCTTTAGCATTTTGCATATTTTCACGAATTTCCAAAGCTTTCATATAGGTACAGAGTTTTTTATTGATGAGGTTGTTCTTAAAGGACAGCTTAACAGTAGCAGGTTTGAAATTGCCCTCATCGTCCTTATCTGCCTCAAATTTCATATCAATCTGGTCATCCAGTTTAAACAGTAATGATAATACATCAGAAACTGTTTCTATATCAAAATCCATGAAAATGTTAATGCTGATGCCTAGCGCATTGGCAATCTTTAAAAGCTGGTCAGGTTTTGGATTACGGATTCCATATTCATATTTCTTTATTGTTGCGGAATTTATGCCGGACAACTGACCAAGTGTTTCCTGTGATATTCCACGCATATTGCGAAAGTATTTAATCTTTTCTCCAGTAGTCATAAAAAATGCTCCTCTATGATTTGTTACCCCTATTCTATCACAATGGGACACATTTGTGTATAAGAAATTGATTAAATTGCTTGACAGACACAAATGTGTACTATATAATACGAATAAAATAAGGTCACAAAAGTGTACTAAAATAAAAACAGGAAGGAGAACACAATATGGAGAATACGATGAAGATGTATGTAACAGCAGATGAAGCTGCACAGATTCTTGGAGTATCAAGAGGATATGCTTACAAAATCATTCGTGGTCTTAATAATGAATTGAAAGAAAAAGGCTATCGAGTGATTTCAGGCAAGGTACCTACAAAGTATTTTGAAGAAAAGTTTTATGGTATGGCAGTTGGTTAATGGAGAGGAGATGATGATATGCCAGCTACACGAGATGGTAAAACATGGCGCTGCCAGTTCTATTATGAGGACTGGCAGGGTGTACGCCATAAAAAGAACAAAAGAGGCTTTAAGACAAAGGCAGAAGCAGAGGAGTGGGAGCGTAACTTCCGGCAACAGCAGAGAAAAGATTTGGATATTAACTTTGAGAATTTTGTTGAAATCTATTTCGCTGATGTGGAGAACCGGCTTAGAGAAAGCACAATCAAGAATAAAAGATATGTGTTTGATTTGAAAGTTACACCATATTTCAAAAAGAAAAAGATGTGTGAGATTAAGACTTCAGATATCAGGGCTTGGCAGAATGAATTGATTAAGCAGGGGTACGCACCGACTTATCTTAAAAGTATTAATAACCAGTTGGCAGCACTATTCAATTATGCGGTCAGATATTATGACTTGAACGATAATCCATGCAGGAAAGCAGGAAGTATCGGGAAAAGCAAGGCTGATGATATGGAGTTCTGGACAAAACAGGAGTTTAAGCAGTTTCTTCCGTCTATGGATAAGAAACCAGAGGCGAGAATGGCATTTATGCTTTTGTATTGGATAGGAATGCGTATAGGAGAATTGCTAGCACTCACCTATGAAGATATTGATTTGGAAAAACGAATTATAAGCATTTCTAAATCATATCAGAGATTGGATGGAAAAGATGTAATTACACCGCCTAAGACACCAAAGAGCAATCGTAAGATTACTATTCCACCATTTCTGGCAGAAGAGCTAAAAGAATATTGTAGTCATTTATATGGAATTATGCCAAATGAAAGAATGTTCCGATTTACAAAATCTTATATGGAGCATGAGATTGTACGAGGCATAAAGGAAACAGGAGTTAAGAGAATCCGTATTCATGATCTGCGTCACAGCCACGCATCGCTTCTGGTGGAACTAGGATTTCAGCCATTGGCAATAGCGGAGCGGCTGGGACATGAAAAGATAGAAACAACATTAAATACTTATTCACATTTATATCCGAATAAGCAGGCAGAACTGGCAGACAGGCTAGAGCTGGAGAATGGGGAGGACAATCTATGAGTGGAGTACACAAACATCCAACAATCAGCTTTCGTGTATCGGACAGAGAGCGGGAGATGATTGAAGCCAAGATACTTGCAAGCGGTATGCAGAAGAAAGATTATTTTGTACGTTCCTGCATTTATAACAGAATATGTGTTGTAGGAAAGAAAGAGGTCATCTACCAACTTGTAGAGGAACTGCAGAATATGCAGACAAATCTCTCAGAACTGGTAAAACAACTGGAACAGCAGGAGGTAACACTTACTGCTGATGGATTGGAAGATATGCGAAATGACTGTATGGATATGTTACAGGCGATTATTGCAATGTTGGATGGTGCCAAGTATCTCTGGCAGGGAGTACAGATTGATAAAGAAAAAAGTCCTGACAGCGGCAACTGTTAGGACTTGCGGTAACAAAAGAAAACCTCTGTTACACCTGTAAATACAACTAGAGTATAGCAGAGGTTCTTCTTAGGAGCAAATAAAAGATTGGAAAATGGAGGACTTTATGGAGGAACAGAAGACAGAATTAAAGATGATACGGATGTCGGAGGTTGAGTCACAGGAAGTGAAATGGCTGTGGTATCCGTTTATACCATATGGGAAGCTGACAATTATTCAGGGAGATCCGGGTGATGGAAAGACCACATTGGTGTTAAACATAGCAGCAAAGCTGTCAAAGGGAGAATGTCTCGACGGTGATATGGATGTGCAGGAGCCGGTAAATGTCATTTATCAGACAGCAGAGGATGGACTGGCAGATACAGTAAAGCCGAGGCTTGAAATTGCCGGGGCGGACTGTGAAAAGATACTGGTTATTGATGAAAGTGATAAATCTTTATCTATGGCAGATGAAAGACTGGAAGAGGCGCTTGCTAAGACTGGGGCAAAAGTATTGATATTAGACCCGATACAGGCATATCTCGGTGGTGGAATGGATATAAACCGGGCAAATGAAGCAAGAGATATGACAAAGAAGCTGGGAGCATTAGCAGAGAAATACCAGTGTGCAATTCTTCTTATTGGTCATATGAATAAGGCATCTGGTAATAAAGCAGCATACAGGGGCATGGGTTCCATTGACTTCTTTGCTGTGGCGAGGAGTGTGCTTCTGGTCGGAAGAATAGAGGGAGAACCTAATACAAGAGCAGTTGTTCAGATAAAGAATAATCTTGCGGCATTTGGACATCCAAAGGCATTTATGTTATCAGAAACGGGCTTTCATTGGTTGGGAGATTATGAGATTACAGCAGATGAAGTACTTGGCGGTATTGCACCAAAAGCAAATAAGCTGGAACAAGCAAAGCAAATGCTTCGTGAATTGGCAGAAACAACTAATATGGTGCAGAGTAATGCAATATTTGAAATGGCTGATGAACAGGGGATTTCAAAAAGAACATTGGAAAATGCCAAGAAAGAACTAGGCATCCGGGCAAAGAAAATCAATAACTCGTGGTATTGGGAATTGGATGCAGTAAAACAGAGATAGGACAAGAACGCAACATTGCAGGCTATATAGAAATTGCGGAGATAAAATTTGCAAGGTTGCAAAGCATATAGACTTTGCAGTGTTGCGGTCTTGAACGAGTTAGGAAAGGAATGGTGGATTAATATGAAAAATGTACAGATTTCAGAAGAACTTTTCGTTGCGATAATGAGATATTTTATGTTGGAACAGGAGGAAATGTTTCCTCAGATAAAACAGGGACTAGAGAAGAAACTGGATGCAATGGTAATGAGAGAATTATATACAAAATATAAGACTGCACCAACGGAAGAAGAAAAGGAAAAGGCTCGAAAGGAATATTTGGATAGACGAGGTGTGCCGGAGAGCTTCCGGTGGTAGTTTTTTCTTAAACATATATAACGGCTGCGTGTCACGCTTCCGTTAGAATCGATAAGGAAAATGTGGTGTGCTTGACACAGTGGAGGCTTGTGTACACTGACTGCCGCAGGCAGAAAAGCTCCCGGCAGGGCGCAAAACCTGACTTGTCAGGTTGCATTTTTGATGGCGTAGCTGTCAAAAGTGCTTTTGCGTTACTTTCGACGAAAGTAACAAAGCCAGAGCGAGGAAACCTCGCTCTATGCCGATATCCGGCGCTAATATGACAGATAAAAGAAAGGGGAAGATTGCCTATGGAGAGAACGATAAGTGCAATGATCGGAAAAGGTTCTGTGAACCATAATACCAGAGCATTTACAGCTAAGAATGTAGATAAAAGCAGAAGTGCTGATAATGTGGAATTTTGCCAGGAAGATATTAAGCAGGTTTATCATAAATTATTTGATGAAGCACTGGAACGATATAATGCAAAACAGAAACGAAAAGATCGCATGATTGATAATTACTATGAAAAAATCAGGAGGGGTAAGCAGGAAAAGTTATTTCATGAAGTGATATTTCAGATTGGAAATAAAGATGATATGAATGCCAAAAGTGAAGATGGATTGTTGGCAAAAAGGATTTTAACGGAATTTATGGACGAGTTCCAAGCCAGAAATCCGAAATTATATGTATTCTCGGCACATTTGCATATGGATGAAGAAACACCGCATTTGCATATTGATTTTGTACCATATATTACAGGAAGTAAGCGAGGACTTGATACAAGGGTATCATTAAAATCTGCACTAGCGGCAGAAGGATTTGCTGGTGGTACAAGGGGTGCAACAGAATTAAATCAATGGATTGCATCAGAGAAGCAGGAACTTGCTACAGTCATGGAGCGATATGGTGTGGAATGGCTGAAAAAGGGAACACATGAGAAGCATTTGTCGGTGCTTGAATTTGAAAAGAAAGAGCGAGCAAAAGAAGTAGCTGAGCTGGATAGCCAAAAACAGGAAATATCTTCGGTGGTTTTACAGCTTGGGGAAGCGGTTTCTGTAAAGAAACAGGAATTGCAAAATGTTACTATAGAAAAGGAACTGGCTGAGGAAGCTATACAGAAGGCAAATGAAGAGAGAACTATAGCACAACAAGAGAAGGAAGTACTGCTTGCAGGTAATCAGAATTTGAGGATGGAGAATACAAGGCTTGAAAGTCGCAAGGACAGACTTCGCATGGAAAATCATGATTTGAAGCAGAAGCAGCTACAGTTGCAGACAGATAATGAAGAACTGGAACAAAGGAATGAAGATTTACAATATAAGAATAGTAAATTGAAGAATGTGAATGATCAGTTATCTGCTGACAATCACACTCTGGAGCAAAGGAATGATTCATTGAAATCTGATAATCAGGTATTAAGACAGAAATACAATGATTTGCAACAGAATAATGTTCAACTTGAAAAGCAACAGAATGAGCTTAAGAGCCATATAGAGCAGATGGTGCAGTCGGAGCAATTATTGCAGCGTGATGTAAGGAAGTATGATGAAGCACCGGAATGGCAGTTGCCGGAACCGGGAGCATTTGCAAGTGCTAAGTCATTTCGGGATAAGGTAGTCATGCCATTTGTGAATAAGCTTAAAACACTGATAAAGAATCTGACAATCCAGTGTGTAAGGCTAAAAGAGGAAGTAATACAGCTTCGAAAGGAAAAGAAGAGATTGTCAGATGATGTGGAGTTTTACAAGGGCAAGATTAAGAATATGAGTGATAGGACAGAGCTGTTGCAGGAAAAGGCTGATGATCTGGAGCGTGTGAAGAGATATGCCGGTGCAGAGCAGATTGATACGATTATTCGTAAGGTAAAGGTACAGGAGCGTACAGAACAGCAGATAAGACGGTATGACAGGTCTTATGGGGTAAGATAATGGGAAGGATGGATTGATGAGATGAAAGATAATCGAATGGATAATATCGTGGAATGAGCTTATAACATGGATAACGGATATGTTGAGGTGTGGTTTACAGATGGAAATATGTTGCGGATAAAGTGCGAAGAAGTGGAGGCTGCTCTGAGGACAACAGAGCAGTCACTGGCAAAGCTGCATAGGTTGTTGGATAACAAGCCGATAGAGTATGTGGCAATGGCTTTGTCCGGGGAAATGCAGGCATATTGCGATATTGAGGATGATATGGTTAAGGGAATGTTCGGAACGATTGTGCAGGGGTATTTGAAGAAGGGGTATAACCGGACTACGGCGGAAATGATGGCTAGGGAGTTTTTTTAGGTATGAGAGTTGGGAAATATATTACGAAAATTGCCTATATAATTTTGGGTGATAATATGTTAAAATTAAGTATCATACTAGATTTTATGAAGGAGAGGAGAAAATATGAAAGAAGAGAATAAATTTTCATTGAGACATATAGTAGTAGCACTTGTTTGTGCAATTGTTGGAATTTTGTGTATGTGGTGTGGAAATCCATTAATTAGCAATGTTGGGTCTGTATTATTAGTATCCGGTATATACACGATTATTGATAATATGTACCTAAAAAAACGTTAATAGAATTGGTAATACAAAAGGTTAGCCTTGATAAGGAAATAGATGATACTGGGTTAATAAAAATTGATTCTACTTTAACAGATATAAACTATAAAGAACAATTTGAAAATGCAAAGACCAATATTGATATTGTTCATAATTATGCAAGGACATGGACAACAAATAATTTTGATTTTATAAAGCAAACGGTACTAAATACTGAATGCCAATTACGGGTTGTTTTGTTGAATCCAAAATCACCTTTTGTACCAGCATTGGAGAAACATTATAACTATTCAGAAGGACATTTAGTCGAACTCATCAATGAAGTTTCGGATAAATGGAAATCTCTATATGATGAAGTGGAAGAAAAAAGACAAAAGTGTTCAAAAAGAAGTAATAGTTCATATAAAAATAAGAAATGTGGTACAGTGGAATTGTATTATTTTAATGGTCAACCAACAAATTCTTTGTATCGAATAGATAATAAAATGATAGTGGTAAGTTGTAAAAGTTCAAAGGAAAAAAGTGTATTTTTACCATATTCAATATATCAGAATAACGGAGAAAAAGGCTTATATAAAGTGTATTTGGAAGAAATCGAAACTATTATAAAAGAAGCTGAAAAAGTTGAATTCAAGGAGGCTGACTGATGTTACAAATAATTGAAAAAGAGTGTGATATATCACAAAAAGAGAAGGATTTTTTTGCTTCAGCGGGGTATGTTTGCATTGATACTGAAACAACAGGATTGGATTATTTGAGAGATGAACTTTGTACTATACAGCTTTTTTGTGATGGATGCAACATAATTATTAGATACAATTGCAACTTTGAATATTTGAACTTAAAAGAACTGTTATATTCAAAAGATGTGCTTAAAGTTTTCCATAATGCAGTTTTTGATGTATCGTTTTTAATGAAAAATCTTAATATGAATTGTTTTGGAAAATTAGTATGTACAAAAATTGCTTCGAAAATTGTGAACGGTTTAGAGCATAATAATTCATTGAAACCGCTATTAAAGGAATATTTGAATGTTGATATTGATAAATCAGAGCAGTTGTCTGATTGGTCTCAAGAGATATTAACCGAGAGACAAAAACAATATGCAGTTAATGATGTTCAATACTTGTATTGTTTATGGAAAAAATTGAAAAAAGAACTTATTGATAAGGAATTGGAGGAAGTGGCAGTAAATTGTTTTCAATTTATTCCCTGCTACAAGAAAATAACAGATTTGGGAATAGATAATATATTTAAATACTAAAATATGATGGTTTTAGATTATTATTTTATTTGGCTCTATATTGGCTCTAAAAATTTTAGACGAGGTACACAAAAATACAAATTAGGATGAATATGAAGAATAAAACATACAAATGTGTACAAAAAAACAGCTAGATATAAAGTGTACCCTTTGTCAAGGACACTATGACTGAGACCGTTTCAAGTTTTGTGTAAACGTTAAAAACTGATATAAGATTTATGAATAGTTACAAATGGGCAGAGCCGATTTTTCAGGTTCTGCCCATATCTGCATTATACAGGAGTTTTTGGGCATGTCAATAAAACCTGCCTAAAACAAGCTGTTTTTACAGGTTGTGTCCAATCAGACGCTCTTCAAAATAGATTTCAAGCTGGGAATGGATCTGTCCCCAATCCTGTCGGTGTCCTGTCCATTTCTTGGTAATGTCCATAGCCGCAAGATACAGCATTTTCAAAAGGCTGTCATCCGACGGAAAAACCGTCTTGCTTTTGGTCACTTTCCGGAGCTGGCGGTTGAATCCTTCAATGGCATTTGTGGTATAAATCAGCCGTCTTACTGCCTCCGGATATTTGAAATAAGTGGACAGGGTTGCCCAGTTATCATGCCAGGATTTATAGATTTTCGGGTACTTGGAATCCCATT